>Ga0182030_10009962_pt1 | contig 19382 bp, 18 predicted proteins | sample 812S3MmetaG_FD_121299 | JGI IMG/M metagenome (GOLD analysis project Ga0182030, IMG submission 121299) | Permafrost microbial communities from Stordalen Mire, Sweden - 812S3M metaG (Illumina Assembly) | ecosystem: Environmental > Terrestrial > Soil > Wetlands > Permafrost | place: Sweden... | reverse complement strand
GGTGCCCCATCCATCGAGCGCCTTTTGCTCGATGGGTGGGAGGCCACAAAGGCGAACTGTCGGCTATCGGAACCTTCCATTCTCCATCCTGTTTCTTCCCTTGCTGGGACACCAGGACTCCTGCAATCCGGAAGAACGGAAGCCGTCAACTATCCCCGCGGTAAAGCATGTCGCGAATCGCCTTCCGCCTGGCCTCGTTCATCTCGTTTGCGGCCTTGCGGTCGCCGGGGTCCACTCCGCCCGGCGCGGCAGCCCCTGTTTCCTCGGGCTCGCTGCATGAGGGACAGCGGTTCGCGAAGCCGGGCTTGCCGGGCCTCAACTCGAACTCCTCCGAACAGACGACGCAGGTTTTAATCGGAAACGCCATTGCAAAAATAGAATAACGCCGCCGGTCCGATACGATTTCGTAAATCGGTACGCTGCTATCTGAACAGCTTCAGTTCGATGCCCTCGCCCATGGCCTTGTATCCCGCGTCGTTCGGATGCAGGTGGTCGCCCGAGTCATAGGCCGGATTGAACCGGTCCGGGTTTTGCGGGTCGCGCGTGATCTGGTCGAAGTCGATCACGCCGTCAAACGTGCCGCTGGTCCGAATCCAGTTGTTCACATCCTTGCGCACCTGTTCGCCCTTTTCCGAGCTGTATCCGGCGCCGCCATAGGGAGTGAGAGTCGCGCCGAATGCCTTGATGCCGTGTTCGTGCGCGGCGTCGGCAATCTGTTTCAGCCCCTGCTCCAGCATCTGCGCGGTCACCTCATCCTCGGGCGCGGTCAAACGCGCGAGCCGGCCGATGTCGTTGATGCTTTCCAGCACGATCACGGATCGCACGCCATCCTGCGCCAGCACATCGCGATCGAGGCGCGCCAGTGCGCTGGGGCCGGCCTGATCGTTCAACACGCGGTTGCCGCCGATGCCTTCATTCAGAACCGAGACGTTCTCCAGGCCGTGCTCCTGCTTCAGCCGCGCAGCCAGCACATCGGGCCAGCGGTTATTGGCATTTTTTGTGGATAGAGCTCCGTCGGTAATCGAGTCGCCCAGTGTAACAATCGCGCGCGCGCCCTCCGCGGCGTTCACGTCGATGCCGTCCAGGAAGTACCACGACCTCAATTCGCCTGGAGACGTCAACGTTGCGGCTCCGGCCACATCTCCATCGGCAACAGAGTTATCCTGATCGGCAAAATCGTGATACGTCTCGCCGCGCATCACCTGCGAGGGCAGATAGAAACTCACCGCCAGATCGGAGAGCGGCGCCACGGCAAGCGCCACCGGATCGGAATACATTTCAGCTCCCGGCGGAATGCGCACGCTGCTCGCGCCGCCAAATGTTAGCGCGTGGTCTGTTCCGTCCTTGATCGCCGGGCCGCCCGCGCTCAGCGCTACATGCGCGTCGTTAATCGTCAGCCCATCCTCGCCGAACGCATTCGTGAACCGCACGCGCAACTGCTGCCCGCCATTGGATACATGCACAATCTCGCGCAGCGTCACCGCGGCGAAGGGACGCATGGCCCTGCTGCCCATCGCCAGCATCGGCGACGCAGCCCACGTTCCCACCCATTGCGAATGCGGTGTGGATTGCGCGTTGCCCGCCATACTCGTTGCGAACAGAAGAACTGGAATGGAGACAAGACCGAGCCGCATTGAATGCCAACGATTGACCATGAGCCGAAAAAACCTCCGCGCGATGTCGCGTTCAAAATGCAAACGAAGTCTATCACGGAGGGCAATCGCATTTGGACTTTCACGGCAAGCGAACGTCTCAGGCTGCCGCAAACACTCCATCGAAGCGAGCTCTGTTGTCAGGGCACGACTTCATGCAAACACTCCATCGAAGCGGGCTTTGTGTCAGGGCATGACTTCAGTCGTGCCGCAAAACGTCCACAAAAAGAGACCGGGCTTTAGCCCCTGCGGTATGCTCTTCTAAAGCACCCATGGCGAAGAAATCATCTGCATCGACTCAGGCCGCCCAACTGAAAAGAATGAATTCCAAAGATATCGGGAACAGGAAGTGGACTGAGGCTGAAAAGGAAGCCGTGCGGCGCGGGGCGGCAGCGCAGGCTGCGGGAGACGATTCGGCGCGGGGCGACGGCGCAGGCTGCGGGAGACGATTCGGGAATCGATTACTCCGATATCCCGAAGCTGACCGCAGAGCAGCTTGCGCGCATGGTCCGGCTCCGCGACGTGAGGCGGAAGGTGCCGGTGAGCGTCCGTCTCGATCCCCAGGTACTCGATTGGCTGCGCGCCAAGGGCGAAGGCCACCTGACCCGCATCAACGACATCCTCGTCAACCTGATGGAAGCCGAACGGCACGCGGGGTCGAGAAGGTAGTGCCGTCCAGGTCTCAATTGGAGGAGCCTGACCGCATCCACCACCTAAGCTTCCATTCTAAAGGAGCCAATTGGTCCGCGATCGTGAGGCCCACTACTGAAGTTCTTCTTGCCGGGGCAAGGGCTCTCGGATCGTGGCCGGTGAACGTCCGTCATCGTTTGCGGAAGTACGCAGGAACTGCCCAGCCGAGGCTTTTTTCCACTCGGGGAGCTGTTCAAACTGCCTGTCCGCCTCTTCCATTACCTTTTTCAACCACTCCGCCATTTTCGCCCTCCTGAGCAAGCCCTTTAAGCTTCATTGTTTGATGCAGGATCCTACACGCCTTGACTTCACTTTCAATGTACACCGAGGGTTCCTGAGTGAACTTCGGTAGCGCGTTTTTTGCGGAGAAAGCAACAATTGTTCCGTCGGAGTTCTTGCGCTTGTCGTTTCCGAATAGATCCATGTATTGCCGTGGTGCAATCCCTACGAAAGGAACGAAAGGAATGTGGCGGTCCTTATTCTGATCCCCATCAACCGAAATCGAATCAGGATAGAGCTCCGCGGCAAGACTCTTTGCGTAAGGTTCAATATAAATCACTTTTGAGATTCCTGCAGCAACGATGTGACGGGCACAGAGATGGCAAGGAAAAGTCGTCACGAACATGATGCATTCATCGACTGATACACCCCGTTTCGCGGCATCAATAAGCGCCGCCATCTCCCCATGGACGGCCCTCCCAAACTCTATTAAGCTCCTGATTTTAGAATCTTTCGTGAGAACCGGATTCTCAGGGGAAATAGCGAGTGCAACGAGTTGATCTGTGGATAACTTGGTCTTTTCTTCATCCAGCCATCCCTTCTCCTTTAATATCCGCAACGTCTCGGCAATCAAGTTTCTCTTCTGCTCCTCGATGCCATCTATTCCAAAAAGAAATTCGCGGTTATCTGGGGTATCCCCGCACCAATAGAGGCCACCTCCAGCCTTGGGAACTTCATTGCAGCCTACCGTAATGATGTCACCGTTTAACGTCGCGACTGCAGCGCCAACTTGACGCCCAAGTTCAGCAGATCGAAGTGCAGCAGCTTGCGCATGGAACATGCCATATTCTTCTCGCGTAGGCGTATGGAAGGGGTGTCCCAACAGTAATTCCACGAAGCGTTCGATCGATTGACCTGACTTCTCAGCCGAGCCAGTATCTACGAAGAGGTCCGCACGGTGAAAACTATCGCGTGTGTTCTGCCCGTTCCTATTGCCGATTTCCTCTTGATCTCTATCGATGAGTCTATCCACTTCTGCAAAATGCCTATCGTACGGAAACAGATTCCTGCTCCTTGCTATCCGCTTCGCAAGCGAAACTCGGCGGTCTTGAAGACTCGTATAAGCGGCTATCAGATAGAATGACGAGCCGTAAATCGTTCGAAGAGATTCGACCTCCCCGGGGTTCTTCAGAGACCGAAAAACATACGCCTGATTGGGTACGGTTTCCCCTTCCCTCTTGCCCTTTGAGGCACGAAAATCCCGCACGTTTCCGACACCCAATAAAGCGACACCATCACGTCGCTCCATGATGCGCCGAAACTCGTCGCCTGCGGTCATATGCGAATCAATATACTCATCGGTATATTTGATCGGCAGATTTTTGAACTTGTCTATCGCACGAAGCATTTCCGACAGCCTGATGGATTTTGTCTGGTAATCGGCTACAGTGAGGGCCTTCGTCAGCGCGGAGACAACTCTGTCCAAATCAGTCCCCACGGCTCCAACGAGGCCAAAGAACAGTTCGGGCTTAATGTGCGGAGAATCAACCATCGCATGTATGGTAAACGATGATCGGCAACGTCCGGATGCCCTTGGAGATTCAAGAACCACCAGAGGTACTGCATTCGAAAGTCGGGTTCCAAAGCAATTCATTCGGCTTTGATAGCCGACACGGATACCACCCCCGACACTCACGGTTAGCCGCAACTTCCCAAGGCGTCCAGACCAGTCGACCGGTGCCTTCGCTCCTATCGTCGCGACCGGCCTAAGAAAAGCAGCCTTGAATCGGAACGAACAGGCCGCCTCCCACGTCGATTCTCTCGCCCGCAAGACCGCGCCCCCTGTGTTTCAATAGTAAAGATGGCAATTCCCCGCAGATCTACGGCGCGCGGACGGTGGCTGGCAGCCACGCGCAAGGTGCGCGAACTTCGGATGGTGACGAGTGCGCTGGCCTCGACCGCGCACCCCGTGCTGGCGCAGATTGTGCCGGCGCGTTTCTGCAATCTCTCCTGCTCCTACTGCAACGAGTACGACAAGGTCTCCGAGCCAGTCCCGCTCGAAGAGATGGTCCGCCGCATCGACCACCTGGGTCGGCTGGGCACCGCCATGATCGGCATCTCCGGCGGCGAACCCCTTACCCATCCGCAACTTGACGACATCATTCGCCGCATGAGGCGCACCGGCGCCATCGCCGGCATGATCACCAATGGCTACCTGCTCAACGTCGAGCGCATCGAGCGGCTCAACGCCGCCGGCCTGGACCACATGCAGATTTCCATCGATAATTTGGTGCCCGACGACGTTTCACTGAAGAGCCTGAAGGTGCTGGACAAGAAGCTCGAAATGCTGGCCCAGTACGCGGAGTTCCACATCAACATCAACTCGGTGGTCGGCGGCGGCTTCCGCGACCCCAACGATGCGCTCGTCATCGGCAAGCGGGCAATCGAGCTCGGCTTTACTTCCACCATCGGCATCATTCACGACGGCGACGGCCAGCTTAAACCCCTCAAGCCCGGCGAGGCGAAAGTCTACAACGAGATGAGCGGGTGGAAGAAAGTGAACTACTCGCGCTTCGACGACTTTCAGGCAGCCATTGCCGCGGGCAAGCCGAACGACTGGCGTTGCCGCGCCGGTTCGCGTTACCTCTACATCTGCGAGGACGGCCTGGTTCACTACTGTTCGCAGCAGCGAGGCTATCCCGGCGTGCCGTTGGCCAAGTACACAACCGAGGATGTGAAGCGCGAGTTCTTGACCGCCAAGAGCTGCTCGCCCAATTGCACCATCGGCTGCGTGCACAAGATCAGCTACATCGACCACTGGCGCGCGCCACAGACCCGGACCGTATCGCCCGGCAGGCAAGAGGCCGAGGCACTGGTGCAGATTCAGACCGGGGACTGACCAGCGGGGTTCCCACAGCCAGCAATGCAAACGTGGTGGGGCTGGTCCCGTAAAATGATTGTGCATTGACTCTTGAATTCAGGATTCCCCGCTCATGACTGCTGAATTGAAATCGTCCCTTGTCCCATCTCTTGAAGCGGCCGCCGCTCAGGCCGGCCTTGTGCTCCTATCCGCTACGCAGGGCGCCGACTTCCACGGCCGGCCGACGTCTGTGTTCCAGCTTGGGCTCAAGGGCGCCCCAGCCGGCGATCGCTCGCTGAAACTGGAGCTGAGCGAGGCTTTCGACTTCGATAAGCCCGATCTACTGCCGACGATGACCGCGCACCTGGCCGGCGAGGCCAAGCGGCTGCGCAATCCCCGGCCGGAGTGTTACGTGACGCTGGCCGGGCTGCCAATTGCCTTCGGCCAGTTCGAGTGGCCCTTCCACCAGTCGACCTCGGGCGCGGACACTTATATCGTGCACGGGGAGATGCACCTGGCCGACGGCGGCACGCACAACCTGCACGCCAAGGTGGCGGCGGCGGTGACGCAGACCTTTGCCGAGATTGTGCCTTCGCTGGAGCAGCCCTATGCGGAGACCTTCGTCTACAACGCGGTGCGCAAGACCGTGGACCTGGGACAACTGGAGTTCCTGAAGTCGGGCAACCGCCAGCCGGTGCCTGTCACCACACGCTTCTACAGCCGCTGGCAGAAGAGGTTTGTCTTTACCGATACCAACGACGCCGAGCGGCTCAACTACCTGTTGTGCAAGGTCTACTGGCTCTCAGGAGTGCTGGGCGAGAGCAAGCCGGTGTGGATCGCCGACCCCAGGGACGCGCAGTATCTGAACACAACGGAAGCGGATCTGCTGCGCATGGCGGGCGACGAAGCTGGCGCGGGACTGATGGTGCTGGACGGCGAGTTTGCCGCGGCTACGCCGGCGCTGATGGCGCGCGCAGCCGAATATCAAGCGGCTCTCGAAGCAGCACTCGACTTTACCAAGCCGAAGTTCAACGAGTCGATGCGCTCCGGCCACGCGAATATGTAGATCGCGGCTCCCAGCTACAGCGCTCCACCGCAGCCGGAGCAGAAGTGGGCAGTCGGCGGATTGGTCTGGTGGCAGTGCGGGCAGGCGTTCAGCGGGCCTGCCTGGGCAGCGGGCGCTTGTCCCGGCATTGCCCCCGGGGGCATATTGACCGCTGCATTGAACGGTTGGCCCCATGCGGGCGCCGGAATGCCCAGCGCCGCCGCAATTCCCGCCGCCTGGATGGCGTTGAACTCGCGCACCCTGCCGGGCATGAAGAAGCACTCGATGAAGCCGAGAATTGCCGGAATCCCCGACCAGAAAAAGCAGAGATAGAGGATACCCAGGCCGGTGCGGCGCAGATAGAAATGGTGAACGCCGAACGTGCCAAGAAACAGCGCCAGCAGGATGCCGACAGCCTCATCGCGGCGAACCGCCTCATATTGCTGATAGAAGACGGCTTGCGGGTTGGGATAGGCGTAACTGCTCATCGGGGGCTTCTCCTTGCGTGTGCCTTTGAAGATACGCATCCGCGGGGGACGCGGTTCCCGGCTGTCCGTGTTATGGATTGTGCCATGCGGCGGGGGCTCGACGACAACTTTTGTGACGCGGATAGAATCGAATCCATCATGAGTGCAAAGACGCCTTCAGCGGCCGCCAGCGGCACATTTCTTATCGGGGGCGACCTGCCTGTGCATCGTCTCGGCTACGGAACCATGCGGTTGGTGGGCGAAGGCGCGTGGGGCGAGCCGGCCGATCCAGCCGAAGCTCGCCGCGTGCTGCAACGCGCGGTCGAGCTGGGCGTGACGCTGATCGACACGGCCGACGCCTACGGTCCCGAGATTGCCGAGCGGCTCATCGGCGAAGCTCTGGCGCCTTATCCGGCTGGTCTCGTGATTGCTACCAAGGGAGGCATCACCCGCCAGGGGCCTGCCAAAACTGAATACGTGGGACGCGCCGGCTATCTGATTCAGTGTGTCGAGATGAGCCTGCGGCGGCTCCGGCTTGAACGGATCGATCTCTATCAGTTGCATCGCATCGACCCGCGGACGCCTCTGGAAGAAAGCCTTGGCGCGTTGAAGCGTATGCAGGAGCAGGGCAAGATTCGCCACATCGGGCTCAGCGAAGTCACCCCCGCCGAAATCGAGGCAGCGGAGACGATCGTTCCAATCGTGACTGTCCAGAATCGATACAGTCTGGCGGATCGCCGGCATGAGGAGACGCTCATCTATTGTGAGCGGCGCGGAATCGGCTTCTTGCCCTGGTATCCCAACGCGGGCGGAAAGCTGCTGAAGCCTGACCACCCCGCGGCAAAGAAGATGGGACAGATTGCCAGCCGCCACGGTGCGACTGTTTCGCAGCTTTCGCTGGCCTGGCTGCTGCAGCGTTCCCCGGTTCTGATGCCGATTCCAGGCACTTCGAAGGGGTCGCACCTGGAAGAGAACGTGGCCGCAGTCGACCTCAAGCTGAGCCCGGAGGAGTGGGCCGAGGTGGAAGCTGCGGTGGCAGCCTAGGTCTGTGGCGGCGGGACGACCGATGTATCGCGCTCCCACCCTTCGTTCTGGAGGGTCAGGCTCTCAATGAGCTCGGCAGCCACATTGGCATCCAGTTGGGAGAAGGGCCGATACTCCGATGGCCAGCAGCGGTAGACGAGGTAGGAACGAACAAGCTTGCCGGCTTCGTTATACAACTCGATGTAAATGTTCTTGCGGAATTCGTTCAGCGAAGTCTCGGGCGCGCCGGCGAGTTGGAACACCAGGTTGGCCCAATCCTCGAAGGCAGGGTCATCGGTGAGGCCGCGCTCCAGGACGATCGGCGCGAACTGTGTGAGTGCCGCCGATTTTCGGCTGGTGGTCAGGTCGCCGCTTTCGCGGTTTTCGATCACGCCGGTGGTGCGGAGCAGGCCTGAGACACGCGTGATGGCCGGGATGTATTGCCCGTCCCACTTCACGCGAAAGTTGAAGTTCTTGTAAGGATCGAAGCGCTTGGGATTGGTGGGGAATTCTGCCATGGGTGGAAGCATATCGCTCGAAAGCCCGAGAAACAAGCGATTAAGGTAAGTTTACGGTTACTTTAGGCTTTTGAGGCAGCCGGCAGTTTATCCTTGGCTCCATGCCGAAGACTCTCTCTGTGGCCCTGATTACGCTCGACGAGGCGGCCAACCTGCCGCGCACGCTCAGGAGCGTGAACTGGGCGCAGGAGATTGTCGTCGTCGATTCGGGATCAACAGACGGGACCCGTGAGATCGCGCTCAAGGCCGGCGCACGGGTTTTCGAGGAGCCGTGGAAGGGCTTTGCTACGCAGAAGAATGCAGCTATAGCTTACGCGACCGGCGTGTGGGTGCTTTCGCTCGATGCGGACGAGGAAGTGAGCCCGGAACTGGCGAGGGAAATACAAGGACTGCTGGAGGGCGAGCCGAAGTACAGCGCTTACCGCATTCCGCGGCTCAACCATTTTCTGGGCAGGCCGCTGCGCCACGGCGGCTACTGGCCCGATCCCAAGCTGAGGCTCTTCCGCAAAGGGGCGGCGCGGTTTGCCGAGCGGCCCGTGCACGAAACGATGGAGACTTCGGGTCCGGTGGGGACATTGAAGAACCCGCTGCTGCACCACTGCTATCCGACGCTCGAAGACTACATCGAACACATGAACCTCTACAGCTCGGCCGGGGCTCGAATGCTGGCCGATTCCGGCCGCGCGCCGCGAACGCTTCCCGGCCTGATCTGGAATGCCCTTCTGAATCCCGCAGCGACGTTTGCTTATAACTATGTTTTCCGGCTCGGCTTTCTGGATGGCCGCGAAGGACTGCTCCAGCACGTGAATCACTCGGTTTACATTCACTGGAAGTTCGTGAAAGCCTGGGCTGCGGCGAAAGACGCGAAGTTTAAGGAGCCTCTGAATAAGTCGATGTTTTGAAAGGGCACGACTTCAGTCGTGCCGTAAGTCAAGCAAGACAAACCTGGGCTTTAGCCCCCGAGGGAAGGGGCGCTTGAAGAATGGGCTTGTTCAGAGATTCCCTAAAGCAGTTCTCCTGAAGATGTAGAGGCAAGAGCCTTCCCTCAGGGGCTAAAGCCCAACTGAAATTGTGCATCTTGCGGCACGACTGAAGTCGTGCCCTTTCAAGACCCTCGACTCCAACAGGCGAACTGCCCTAATCTCGACGCGAGCTCATAGCCCGTGGCGCCCACGTCCCACGACAAAGCTGACCATTCGCAGCAAAAGCAGCAGCAAGGCGATTGCAACAACGACTGCAAGGAGCAGGTTCTGATTACGCGGCTTTGGCTTTTGCGGCTTTGCTTTGCGAGTCATGCGGAGGTCCAATTAAGAAGCGAAATCCATGTTACGCCGGATGCGGGGATTCACGTGCGGCAGTGCGAAAACACGAAGGCCCTTCGGAACACTCCGAAGGGCCTTTGCGCCAAGCTAGTGGCTAGCAGCTAGGAGCTAGAAGCTGCTTCTACGCCACCGTCCGCGTGGGCCTCGATCCCCACATGCCGTAATAGGCGATGTAGAGATAGCAGATGACCGGAAGGATGAAGGCGTGCTGGATGCCAACCTTGTCAGCGAGCGCCCCGAGCAGATACGGAATCACGGCTCCGCCGACCACCGCCGTCATGATCAGTCCCGAGCCTTTGCTGGTCATCGGTCCCAGCCCGGCAATGCCAAGGGTAAAGATGTTGGGGAACATGATCGAGTTGAGGAACCCGCACAGCACCAGCGCCCAGATGGCCACGTTGCCCGATGTGAACATGGAGATGGCAATCATGGCCGCGGCGGCAAAGCCGAAGATGCTTACCAGCTTCCCCGACTTTACTTTGGTCAGAATCCAGGACCCCAGCAAACGGCCGACAAGCGCGCCAAACCAGTAGAGCGAGACCAGGAAAGATGCGGTCTTGAGCGAGCTCATGCCCTGGGTCTTGAAGTAGTTGACGGCGATGGAGGCCAGGCCCACCTCAACGCCCACATAGAAGAAAATGCCGATTGCGGCCAGAACCGTGTGCCTGAAACTCCAAATACTGCGGCTCAGCAGATTGTCGCCGTCTTTGCCGGGGCGGAACGACTGCGTCTCGGCAATGGCGGGGAGGTGCGAAAATGCAACAGCAAGTCCTAGCACCAACAGCGCCGTGGCGATCGCGATATAGGGTCCGCGCACCGTGTCGGCAATGCTTGCTTTGCTGGCGATTTTGTCGGGATCGGTAAGGATGAACGCGCCGGCCACCAGCGGCGCCAGCGTTCCTCCGAGCGAGTTGAGAGCCTGCGCCAGGGTCAGGCGGATGGGCGCGCTGTGTTCGGGCCCAAGAATCGAAACGTAGGGATTCGCCGACGTCTGCAGGCCCGTAATGCCCGCGCCCACCACGAACACCGCAGTGAGAAACAGCGGAAAGCTAACCAGCTTTGCGGCCGGGACGAACAGCAGGCAACCAACGACCTGGATAAACAGAGACACCACCATGGTGCGCTTGTAGCCGATCATTTCGATCAGCTTCGAGGTCGGCGAGGAGAACACAAAGTAGGCCAGGAAAAATGCCGACTCGGCCAGCATCGCCAGACCATAGGGCAGATCGAAGATCGAGCGCAAGTGGGGCACGAGCGCCATGTTCAGGTTGGTGATGAACCCGAAGACGAAGAACAGGGCAGTGACGGTGATGAACGGAATGAGGTAGCCGGGCGATGTGAGTGCGGCCGATGGTTTCGATTGTGCTGACATGAGAAGTAAGCCCCTCTTCCTCGATACGATTTGCCTCTGTGCTGAATCCAGGCCTGCTGAATCCAGGCTTGACGCTGCACACAACACTATACGGCGAGCCGTGCCGCTGAAAAGTGGCCCCGGACCGTCCGCCGCGCTGCGCCCTACCGGAAAAGCGGCGTGTTCCGCTATCCTCATGAGAAGACGAGGAGAGATCGATGGCAACTGCAGCGATGAGCCCCGCCAAACTGAAGAAGGTCCTGGCCGCCCTGGAGGGCAACTGGCAGGCCGAGGTCGAGGCGTTTCACACCTATCAGACGCTGGCCGACCGCGATACCGACCCGGTGCGGGCGCAGGTGTTGCGCCACCTGGCCAGCGCCGAGTGGGAGCACGCCGCGCTTTGGCACGGCCGCATCGTCGAGTTGGGCGGCGCCGAGCCTGTGTATCGCGGCAGCCCGGGCGGCGAGGCCGACTCGCTGGCCAACCGCGCGGGCGGCATCCGCATGGCGCTGCGGCGGCTCGAGATCGAGGAGAGCCGCCATATTGCCAGCTACGGCGAGCAACTGAAGGCGCTGGGAGACGAAGGCTCAAACGCCATTCTCGATCACGTGATCGAAGACGAAAAGGATCACTACCGCGAGCTGGGGTCGCTCTTGCGCGGGCACTACGCCGCTCCGGCCGGAGCACCGAGAATCGACGCCAAGGCGGTTCTGGAAGAGATGCTGGCCAAGCGCAGCCAGGGCCGCAAACAACCTGGAGCGTGGATCGGCGACGCCATCTACGGGGTCAACGACGGGCTGGGCGCAATCTTCGGTATTGTCTCCGGCGTATCCGGCGCAACGGCCGGCGACAGCAAGTACGTGCTGCTGGCCGGGCTCTCCGGCATGATCGCCTCCGCGCTTTCGATGGGCTCGGGCGCTTATCTCGCCGCCAAGAGCGAACGCGAGATCTATGAGGCCGAGGTCGCCCGCGAGCGCGAAGCGATCCAGATGAACGGGCCCGAGGCGCGCGAGCTGCTCTCCCTTTATTACCAGGTAAAGGGCCTGCCCGAGGCCGACGCGCTCAACATGGTGAACCACATTGCCAACGACCCAGATCAACTGCTCCGATCACTGACTAGCGAACGCCTCGGCTCCTCCGAGGAATCGCTTTCGAATCCGCTGGTCTCGGCCAGCTCCGGCGCGCTTTCGACCGCCATCGGCGCTAGCATCCCCATTATTCCCTTCTTCTTCATGAGCGGCATTCAGGCGGTTATCGCCGCCGCCGTCATCTCGCTGGCAGCGCACTTTGCCGTCGGCGCGGCCAAGTCGCTCATCACCGTGCGGTCGTGGTGGTCGTCGGGATTCGAGATGACTGTCGTCGGCGCGGTGGAAGGCGCTGTGACCTACGGCATCGGCATCCTGCTGGGCAAGGGCGGCATGTAATGGGCGGTCTGATCCCGCTGGGCAACGCATCGCGCCGCCCGCGCGGATTTGCCGTCGTTACTACGCTTATTATTGCGATCAACGCCTACGTCTTTCTTCTCGAACTCTCCGGCGGCAACCGCTTCGTGAGCGCCTGGTCCGCGATTCCCCTGCGCATCACCCACGGCCACCACGCCATCACGCTCCTCAGCTCCATGTTTATGCACGCCAGTTGGATGCACATCGTCGGCAACATGGTCTTCCTGTGGGCGTTTGGCCCGGCAATCGAAGACGCCATGGGCCACCTCCGTTTTCTCATTTTCTATCTAGCCGGCGGGGTGGCCGCCATGCTGGCGCAGGTCTTCGCCGACCCATCCTCGACCATCCCCTGCCTCGGCGCCAGCGGCGCTATCGCCGCGGTGATGGGCGCATTCATCGTCACCTTTCCCCGCGACCGCATCCGCGCCCTGATCTTCTTTCTCCTCTTCTTCCGCGTCACGTACATTCCCGCCGTCGTTCTCATCGGCTTCTGGTTCCTCATCCAGGTTCTCAACTTCGGCGTCGTCGCCGACGTTCGAACCGGCGGAGTCGCCTACATCGCCCACATCGCAGGATTCATCTTCGGCGCCGTAATAGCCCGCATGTTCGCCGACCCGCGCCGTGTCCCATTTCGCGGCGCGTACCAGTAGCTCGTCCCGCCGAGGACGCAAAGGCCCGGAGCGTCGCGGGAACACATCGCAGGCAAAGGAGAATCGCTATGGCAGACGACGGATCCGTACCCTCCAATAGCATCTGGCCCCTTCCCAGTTTCAGCTTCCAAGTCGATTGGGACGGCAACTCGATGACGTTTCAGGAAGTCTCCGGGCTCAATACCGAGACGCAGGTCATCGAGTATCGCCATGCAAACAGCCCGAAGTTTTCCACCGTCAAGATGCCCGGCCTGAAGAAGTACGGCAACGTGACCATGAAGAAAGGGATCTTCAAATCGGATCACAAGTTCTCGAATTGGTACGACCAGTTCGAGATGAATACCATCAAACGGGGACCTGTCACCATCTCCCTGCTGGACGAGACCGACGCGGCAGCAATGGTCTGGACATTGACCAATGCATGGCCCGTGAAGATCACTGTGACCGATCTCAAGTCCGAAGGCGATGAAGTGGCCATCGAATCCATCGAATTCGCACACGAAGGAATCACGATTGCAAACGCCTGACAACACACGGCCGGCCCAGCGCATTCGAACGCGTTTCCGCTGGTACAAGACAAGCTCCGAGATTGCACGCAGTAGCCGGTGGTACTATTCGGTATTCACGAAAAGGTTCCTGATTAGGCCGCGTCTTATCGGCGTCTCCGACCGTATCTCCCATAGGAAGGGCTTCATGCGCAGCGTTCTTCGTTCTCTTCTGTTCTTCTTCGTCGCCTCCACTCCGCTTCTTGCCTCCGACCCAACGCTGTGGTATCAACACCCGGCCCAAAAATGGGGCGATGCCCTCCCCGTCGGCAATGGAAGACTGGGCGGGATGGTCTTTGGCGGCATCGCAAAAGAGCGTATCCAACTGAACGAAGACACCATATGGAACGGCAAGAAACGCGACCGCGTCAATCCCGAGGCGCTCAAGGCCCTGCCAGAGGTCCGCCGCCTGCTCTTTGCGGGCAAAATCCGTGAGGCTGAGGCGCTTGAAGAGAAGTCGATGATGGGCATCCCGAATCGCCAGCCGCCTTATCAGCCGCTGGGCGATCTGAACATCGAGTTCTCAGGACAGGACAATGCCACCGGCTACCGCCGCGAGTTGAACCTCGCCACCGGCATTGTGCGCGTCACCTATCGCATCGGCGATGCAACATACACGCGCGAAGTGTTCTCCTCCGCGCCGGACCAGGCGCTGATCGTGCGCATCGTCTGCGACAAGCCCGGCCAGTTGTCGTTTCACGCCACGCTCACACGCTCGCAAGATAGCCAGACTACCGTAGCCACGCCCGATCAGGTTATCTTGCAAGGCGAAGCGATTGCCCACACCAACTTCTGGATCTCTCCGCGCCTGACTCCCGAGAAGCTGAAGGCCGAGACCGACCAGCTCGAACCGACCGGCGTGAAATTCCGTGCGGTCCTGCGCGCTGTCAACGAAGGCGGAAAGGTGGACGTCTCCGGCAGCGATCTCACCGTCTCCAACGCCAACGCGGTTACTCTGATCGTGGTCGCCGCGACCAACTATCGCGGAGGCGATCCGGCCGCCGCCTGCGCTCGCTACCTGAGCGGCGCCGCCAAGCCGTATGCCGTCCTCAAGTCGAGGCACATGGCAGACCACGAGAAGCTCTTCCGCCGCGTCGACCTGCAGATGGCGCCGCCGGCCGCCGATCCATCGATCGAGACCCTTCCCATCGACGAGCGTCTCGCCCGGTTCAAGAAAGGCCAGGAAGATCCCGGTCTCGCTGCGCTCTACTTCCAATTCGGCCGCTATCTCCTGATGGGGAGCAGCCGTCCCGGCGCCATGGCCGCCAACCTGCAGGGCATCTGGAACGAAAGCATGGCTCCGCCGTGGGACAGCAAATACACCACCAACATCAATCTCCAGATGAACTACTGGCCGGCCGAGGTCGGCAATCTTTCGGAGACGACCGGGCCGCTCTTCGACCTTGTCAAAGCGAATCTTGACAGCGGCCGGCGCACGGCCAAAGAAATGTACGGCGCCCGCGGCTTCGCGTTTCATCACAACCTGGACGCCTGGGGCGATACAGCGCCCGTCGATTACGCCTATGACGGCATTTGGCCGATGGGTGGCGCGTGGCTGGCGCTTCACTACTGGGAACACTACCAGTACGGCATGGATCGCGCTTTCCTGAGCCGCGAAGCCTATCCCATCATGAAAGAAGCCTCGCAGTTCCTCGTCGACTTCCTTGTCGACGACGGCAAAGGGCACCTGGTCACCAACCCCTCCTACTCGCCAGAGAACAGCTATCGCATGGCCGACGGAACAATAGGCCGGCAGACGGTCGGCGCGGCGATGGATTACGAGATTATCTACACGCTTTTCCACGCCACCATGGACGCCTCGAAGACCCTGGGAATCGACGCCGATTACCGCGCCAAACTCGAAGCTACGCTCAAGCGCATCCCGGATCTAAAGATCGGCAAGTTCGGTCAACTGCAGGAGTGGAGCGAAGACTATACCGAAAACGAGCCGGGAGTCAGCCACGTCTCGCATCTGTTTGCCTTGTTTCCCGCCGATGAAATTACCGTGCGCGGTACGCCCGACCTGGCTAAAGCAGCGCGCATCTCGCTCCAGCGAAGAATCGACCATGGCGCGGGCAAAAGAGGCTGGGAAGCGGCCTGGTATACGAACCTCTGGGCGAGGCTCGAAGACGGCGATCGCGCATCCCAGCACATTCGCGGCTTGCTATCCACCTGCGCCGAGAGCTTGCTGAACGGCGGAGGCCGGTTCTTCCAGATCGACGCCAACTTCGGCGCGGCTTCCGGCATCGCCGAAATGCTCTTGCAGAGCCACTCCGGAGTCATCGCATTCCTTCCCGCATTGCCCACGGCGTGGCCGGAAGGCCACTTCAGCGGACTTCGCGCTCGCGGGGATGTCGAAGTCGACGCAGCCTGGAAGGACGGCCGAGCCATCTCCGGCGCACTGCGGCCTGGCGTCGCGGGCGAGTTCAAAATCAGGCCTCCGCATGGACAGCGCATCGCCAGCATTCAATCGGCCGGAAAGACCGTACCGGCAACTGAAGCCGATGGCGTTTGGAAGGTCCGCCTCGTGCCGCATCGGGAATACAAAATCGCGTTCGAATAGCGGCAACCTCACTATGTTTTGAGATTCATGCTCTTCAGCGACGCGCATGGAAAGAGCATCCGGGGATAAAGATTCCCGGTGCTCCGGCGGTTGCGCTGCGTCTAACAGGGTGGACCCGATCCGCGGCGCGCCTGCGGGCGTAAGCTATGTTTAGAGTGTCGCGAAGGGGCCGGTAAGCGTGGCAGCGGTTGCCGCCAACACATTTCGAAGTCGCCTGGCGGTTTTGCGCATCATGCTTAGAAGGAAGCTATGAATCCGACTGTTGAGAGCCCCCATACCTCCTTCGAAGAGACGCTGCTAAGCGCCCGCCGCACCATGTTAATGAGCGAGATCTTGAAGCTGGCCATGGACAGCTTCAGCGCCGCCAAAACGCGCTTTGTGCTTACCGCTCTGGGCATGGTGATCGGAACCGCATCTGTGATCCTGGTAGTCACCATCGGCATGACGGGCAGGCAATACGTTCTGGAACTGATCCAGAAGTTCGGCACCAACTCCGTCGAGGTGGAGTATGCCGGCGGCGGGGCAACGAACGCCGAGCGCGTCCGCTACACCGACTTCCTTACCCGCGAGGACGAGAAGGCCGTAGACGCCCAGGTGCCCGGCGTCATGTATTCGTCGCCGGTAATGGACATGCACGACCGCATCAGCTTCGGCGGCGGCGTGGTCAAGGATACGCTGGTGCTGGGCGTCAGCCCGGCCTACGAGAACATCCACAACCTCATCGTGACCGCGGGGCGCTTCTTCGACGATACCGACGATGCAACCCATCAGAAGGCCGCGGTGGTCAGCGAGCTCTTTGCCAGGGAGCGGTATGGCAATTCAGATGCTTCCATCGGCCGCACCTTTGAGATCAGCGGAATCCCGTTCACCGTGATCGGCGTCTTCAAGATGAGCGTGAACGACTTCGGCCAGTCGGAGATAGCCGACCAGACCATCCTCATTCCCTATTCCGTGGTGCGCTACTTTACGGGAACCGAGCGCGTGAACCAGATTTACTTCTCCATGCGCAGCATGGACGAGGTGCCCGATGCCGCCAAGGAGATCCTGCGCATCGTCACGTCGCGTCACAGGACCAACTCCGTTTACAAAGCGCAAACTCTCAAGGAGTTGCTGGACGTGGCGAATCAGAGCGCGCTGGCGCTGACCGCGGTGCTGGTGCTGGTGGCGGCGGTTACCCTGGCCGTGGGCGGCGTAGGCATCATGAACATCATGCTCGCCAATGTGCGCTCGCGCATTCGCGAAATTGGTATCCGCAAGGCGCTGGGCGCCACCAATCGCGAGATCAAGCTGCAGTTTCTTTCCGAGGCGCTCATCATCTCGCTTACCGGGGGAGTTGTGGGCACCATGGTCGGCTTGGCCGTTCCCCTGTCGATCCGTTTCTTCAGCGACTACAATCTGCCTATCTCGCCCTGGTCGGTCATTATCGCTCTCGCAGCCGCCGTAGGGGTGGGGGTGGTGTTCGGCACGGTTCCGGCCACCCGCGCCGCCCAGCTGAACCCCGTCGACGCGCTGAAGTATGAGTGATCGAGGCGCCAATCCGTCCGGACAGCAAGAGTCGCCATCCCAGGGTCCCAATCTGGTCTTGGTCTACGGCCTGCTCGCGCTTGCGCTGATAGCGGCCATCGCCTTCGCCGCCATGATCGTGCTGCCTTTTTATCTGCGGCGGTAGCTGGCACTCAGTGCAAATCCGACGCTTCAGCTCGCCCCGCAATCAGCACCGGAATCCCATCCACAATCGGATAGCCGCGGCCGCAGCCGGCACAGACCAGCCGCGCTTCGTCCAGGCAGGTCGCTTCGAGCCGCAAATCGCCATGACAGGTTGGGCAGCCGAGCAAGCTCAGGACGGCCGCGTCAATCAGCCAGGGTCGCTTTGGATCTGATTCCATTGAATTCGACAGAGTGCTGGGTATTGAGAACTAACCACTAACCACTAACCACTAATCACTAACCACTAATCACTAACCACTAATCACTGAATTACCGTCGCATCCGGTTTGTCGCTAACGCCGGCATCGGGCCGCACAATGGGCCGCTTCGGATGATTCGCAAACTCCCGCTCTATACCCTCGACCGTTCCGCCCTTGGCGAACTCGTAGGCCACGCGAATGCCGTTAAAGATAGCGCGATCGTTCGAGGAGCCGTGGCAGATGATGCACGCGCCGCGCACGCCCAGCAGCGGCGCGCCGCCGTACTCGCGGTAATCCAGGCGGCGGCGGAAGTCGTTGAAGGCGCGGCGCGACAAGAGCGCGCCCACCTGGGCAGTGACCGTTTGCGTTAGCGACTGGCGCAGCACGTCGCGCACAAAGCGCCCCACGCCCTCGCTGGTCTTGAGCGCGACGTTGCCCACAAAGCCGTCGCAGACGATCACGTCGGCCAGGCCGCTGAAGATGTCGCGGCCCTCGACATTGCCGATGAATTTGATAGGCAGCGCCTTGAGCAGCGGGAAAGCCTCGCGGGTCAGGTCGTTGCCCTTGGTCTCTTCTTCGCCGATGGAGAGAAGCCCTACGCGCGGCTCGTCGATCTTGAGCACGGTGCGCGCGTACATCTCGCCCATCACGGCAAACTGTTCCAGGTTGTGGGCCTTGCAGTCGACATTGGCGCCCACGTCGAGCAGCACACATGGATTTCCAGTAGAACTGGGCATGGGGGTCGCCAACGCAGGCCGGTCCACGCCGGGCAGCGCGCCCAGCACCATTTTGGCCGTAGCCATGGCCGCGCCGGTGTTGCCCGCGGTGACAAAGCCCGCCGCTATGCCCTCGCGGACAAGCTTCAACCCCACGCGAATCGAGCTGTCTTTTTTGGTCCGCACGGCGTGCGCCGCCTTCTCTTCCATGCCGATGCGTTCGGAAGCATGGTGAATGACGATGGGCAAGTCTTCGTTTTCGAGGTGCTCGTCCAGAACGTCGCGCAACTCCGCCTCGGATCCAACCAGGTGGACACGCACAGGCAGAGCACGGCAGGCGAGAATCGCCCCGCGAATCTCCGGCTCGGGAGCTTTGTCGGAACCTACGGCGTCAAGAGCAATGTCGATGAGC
>Ga0182030_10009961_pt1 | contig 19384 bp, 18 predicted proteins | sample 812S3MmetaG_FD_121299 | JGI IMG/M metagenome (GOLD analysis project Ga0182030, IMG submission 121299) | Permafrost microbial communities from Stordalen Mire, Sweden - 812S3M metaG (Illumina Assembly) | ecosystem: Environmental > Terrestrial > Soil > Wetlands > Permafrost | place: Sweden... | reverse complement strand
TCTACAACAACGCAGCCTCCCAACTCTGCTCCATTACCACCAAAACCGGCACCAATTCCAACCCAACCCATGAATCAAACGCATATGACGAATGGCACAGTAGACATGGGAAGTGACCAAGATGCAGACGCGGACGCAGATATGGAAGAAGACGACTCCTTCGTTGAGATGAACGATTCCCAGCACAGAGCCCCTGATGCTTCCATGACACAAGGTGCAAATTTCAGGCTCTCGAATGGTAATACAGGCCAAGGAGGTGGCCATATGGAAGGACTGGAGAACCAGACATGTGTCCAGGGATACGTCAGGATAGGCGCTTGATATTCGTCCTGGGGTTTTGGGATGGGATGTATGATATCAAACTTAAGCATGAGCGCGGCATGGGAGGTAATCAAGATCCGGGCGTAAAATAGGGTGTATCATAATACCAGGACTTAGCGTCAATTTACTTTTGCCAATTCTATATCTGCATAGTTTGCGTATTGTTTCCATTTAAGCATGCTTATATGAAATTTTCGAATTCTCGAGCTAAAGTACATTTTAAAGTGAGGCGTAACATCCTAGTACTAGTAATGCAGTTTTTATACGCGAGTGCGAATATGCATACCATGTTTCCCTTTTGCTCGCTTCAGCACACCACCTTAATAGTCATATATATTCAAATAAGCAAAATCTTCTTGCCAACCACCAGGGCGGGTAAATCAGGGTTTGCTCCAGAACGAATGATGGTTTGGCGTAATGGAAAGAGCCCAGCTGGACACCAACTGGCGTTGCCATACCATGTCGACGAATTTCAATGTCTAATAATACGCCGACCGCGAGCATTATCGATCCAACGGGTGCGCAAAGAGATAGTTTGCTTTAGGTTAATGTTGGTGTGAGAGGTGCAGTGGAAGAGAAAACGACGGAACAGCAAAGAATGTAGGCCGAATCGAATTATTAGGGCTGAACCTTTTTTGATGTTTTCAGGGAGGCAATTTGAGAGGTCTTCGTTCTTTCATTTTATTTTATCAAAAGTTGGTAGAGAGGACTTCTCTTGATCGAGGTGTCAAAGGGTATGGAGTTTGTTATCTTTTTGAAGTTTTATTTTCTTCACTAGACGCATATTTGATCTCTTTTCGTTCAAAGAATTTCCCAGGACCCACAGAGATAGACATTACTGTCCTGCGCTAATACATTCTCATTCACTGGCGAGCACTCTATTCTAAGACCAGTCGTCTAAGTCCCGTTTCAGCGCCACCTCTTGTCGATACTCCCCTTTTTAATTCACCCGAGGACACGAAATCCGGTGTTGGTTTTAAATGTTCATTGTTGAATTTGAAATTTGGTGACCATTCCCTACGCCAATCACCATTTGTCATGAGGCAGACTCTAATTTCCCCGCCCTGGTGTTTGTTGACAAAAATTGTTTATTAAAAATTATACGAGTATCAAGCTTTGGGGGGTGAAATGAGAACGTGAGCACAATGTATTTGTACCTGGACCTGATATCAACGCACAGCTTTTGGCTTGTGAGAAATAAGGGATTGTATCGTGCGTGTAGTGTTGTTGTTTATTCTTGTTGATGGAAGGAGATTCTGTGGACGGGAGTGACTTGTCTCAAATGGAAAATTGGAATCTGTGAAAGAGGATTTGGGAAAGGAGGAAACCAGGGTGTGTGACACGTGACCTCGGTTCTGCTAGGTAGGTAAGTTAGGTGTAGATAGAAAAGGGGACGGGCCGTTGCTCCCTGTTGCATGGCCTAGGGACGATACTCGGTAATATAGGCAGGATGAGCCGGGTTTCAGGAAGTGGGGTATGTCAGCCTTTCTGAGGAGTTTTCATCTGTGTCAGGCGACTTGAGGCAAGATAGAGAAACTATGAAGGATCATGTATTGTTGAATTTTTTTTAACTTTCGCAAAAACAATTAGAACACGTCGCTGGTAAGGTATACTGGAAGAATTTTTGGAGTAGCAAAGCTCGATTTTGATTGGAATTCTGTATAAATTGATATGCAATCGTGAAATCATCAGCACTAAAGGCCGCGATGAGAGCCATAACGAACACGCCCTAGCAAGGAAGCAAAGACATTAATGCCAGGCGAATCAGTAGCCCAATAGAACACCTCCTTTTAAAGCAAGACACGCGACCATCTATATGTCGACCCAAGTGCCAAGCAGAAACGCACAAGCCTCTTAAACATCTTGGATATTGACCACCTCACCATAAGCATCGAAACCAAGTCTCTTCTTTGCAATAGATGTCTTGACAGGATTCTTAGAGTTGAAAATTTCGTCGAGTTCTTCGAGTGTGCGGTTCTTGGTTTCTGGGATGAAGAAGTAGATGGTTGTGGCTTGGATGGCGCACCAGATGGTGAAGATGATGTATGTGTGCCATCCAATTTTCTTCATGGATACGGGCCATGCGAATTGGTTGAGCATACCAGCTATTTTTCACGTCAGAGATGATCAAATAGCAATATTGAAGACGTAAACTTACCGGCAGCGACGGCGAAACCTGAGAATCCCATTCCCTTTGCTCGCATCTCGAATGACAAAACTTCGACGGGATACAAAGCCTGTAGAGGAGTGAAACCAATTGAATAGACGGCACCGAAGATGAAGATGAAAGCTAAGCAAGCAGTTCCTGCAGCTTTGTCTGTTCCAGTGGTTGAGCCTGCTGGCACGGATTGTTGGTAGAGAGCAGAAGATACAGTCATGGCGAGCCACGTCACGCAGCAGCCGATGTTGGAGAAGAGCAAGAGTGGGCGGCGACCGACTCTGTCAACGAGAACGGCTCCGAATAGAGCCCAACAGAATTGTTGGCAGTTGTTGATGAGGATAATGTTTGCTTGGCCAAATTCGCTCGTAATACCAACGGTATCCAGGACCTTGGACATAAAGTACGACAAGACGGCTATTCAGAGTTTAGTGATAAGACCAACGGAAAGACCGAGAAAACTCACCATTACCAGCCCATTGGCCAAAAATCGTGACGCAGACGTTGCAGAAAAGACGATAGCATGTCGACCTGTTCTTGAACAACGCCCTGTAATCCCACCATCTCTTGTCGGCACCATCCATCTCCAACAATTCCTCGTACTCGTTCATTTGCAACTTGACCCATTCGCTGTCTGGATTGCCATCTCCGTGGAATTTGGTCAGCATAGCTTTAGAAGCTGCTTGCTTGTTGTTGACGAAGAGCCATCTTGGGGATTCTGGAAGGAAGTATGCAGCAAGGAAGATGAGACTCGAGAACATGAGTTGGATCCAGATAACGAGTCTCCACGATGTGTTTCCGCCAATGTTGAGACCTCCACGTGCTACTCCGCTGGCGATGATTGATCCGGTGAACCAGAAACAATTGAAGATTGCGGTTACAACACCACGGTATGCCGGGTGAGACACCTCAACGACATACATAGGTCCTGCTGCAGAAGCAATGTTGACTCCGAAACCGAGCAAGAATCGGCCGCCCATGAATTGTGAGGTGGCATGGGCTTGGGTTGCAACACCTTGGATAATTGTGCCAACAATGATGCAGAGACACCCAATCCACATTCCAAATCTTCGTCCAAAAGTATCTGCCGCGGGTCCGACGAATGGAAGCGATACGACACCACCAATTTGGTACATGGAAGTGACGATACCAGCCCAGATACCATCGTTGGATCCATTGTAGTATTTCAAGAAAGCTGGATTTGCCAAGAGATTGTTGATTAAGGATCCATCATATCCGTTCATTGTTGCACAGAAGAACCCGATGAAACAAGCAGTATAAAGTTGGAACGTCGACCATGTAAATGGCTTCGGTGGCTCCTTGAGCATGGCCTCGTTGAATGCTTCATTTCCCTTGATAATCTTCACCTCGACCTCGGCATGTTTCTGCACAGACATTTGTCAGTATTGCATCGGCCTAGAAGATCCAAAGGTTGATTTACCTCGTCACTTTGAGGTGCTTGCTCGTGCACCTCATGGTCTACCTGCTTCTCCGACATGATGATCTTAGATCTCAGAGACAAAGATTAACAGTGGTTGTATCAGCAGCGTCGACGATACCAAACTATGGTGGTCTGCCCAAAGGAATGGGAGCTTGATCTGAGTAAGAAACGAGATATCTGTAGCCTTAAGTATGGTATGCATCAGATTCTCGACCCTGTCGATAACATCGGGTCGTGCAGCCATCAAGCGGGAACCCCCCGTTCGACAAGTACGGAGCAGTAAGACATTGGCTGAAAGAGGCTTAAGACTTTCTATGCCCCGGATTCTCGGGCAGCATCTCCATCCACGTCCCAATCATGGATGCAGGGTCCCAGCCATGCAAATTATAGACCAGGATGCTTGATTGTGTGCAGAGTAATTTGGAAGTCCACAAATAGCGGCAGGTCGGTTAAGTAGGCCCTCCCCCAGACGTTGCGGCGCACAGGATGGGACATTCCTTAGCTACTCGCTCCGACTAGGCGACCACGCGTAACCACCCAGTACCACCCAAGGACACCCAAGTACCACCTAAGCAACACCCAAGCAACAACCAGGGCGCTGATTGGAAAGCCACTGGGCACTGCTATGCCGCATTCAATCGATTTTTTTACGGAGGACATGGCCCGTCAACCGAAAGCGCCGACGCTTTTTTGTGGATAATGGGGGGGAACTGGTGCATCCCCAGATTGTTCCACACAGGAGAATCATTTTAGAAGTATTGGCCTGCAACCAGGTTCGTGACTTCGAGAGCAATTTTGTTCGTCCCGACGAAGCACAAAGGCGTACATTGGGCAGACGGGTAGCCACTTCGGGTCCAGGTTTACGATGTTCCTGACAGTTCATTTATCCTTCAACCGCCAATCCCAGCTTGTCGTCGTCTGGCCCCTTTGGTCATAGTCTTCCCATACCCAAGCCAAGGAAGGTGGCGCAACAAATGCATGTCCCACACGCGAAACACGCAGCGATTCAAGAAGGGAGATCTGATTGTGAAGAGAGAATGATGATGAAGGCTGATTCATGAAATGTGACTTCCTCTTTGGACTGGGTTCTATCCATTCATCTGTTCAAAATGCCACAATCACGTGCGAATCTTTTTTTCAAGACCCGCATTGATGCACGTCGTGAAATTCACGAATGATTATGCGATACCCTAGTCTATACGGCATCTTGGCGATTGAGATGCGGTTCCATTGAGGTGTTGTCCCGTTATTGATCGTATCTGATGGGTCTCGTCCGGTGCCTCAGTACCGAACCCTCAACGGATCAACGTTTTCCTGGACCGTCTGAGATAAAGATGTATTTCGTTGGTCTGCTCGCATGGTCCGATGTCAATCATCTGATCTGGATCTATTGGCGCTGTCGAGAATAAATGATCACAATACTAGTACAGTGAAAACTTTTTCTCCCAAAGATGATCGTTCTTTGGCGTATAGTATTGGTGAAATTGCTGGCCTTTTAATTTATATTAGGCGGTGTTTGAGGAGAAATGTCGAGGGTAGATTAAGGGTGAAGCAAAACGCGCAAGGATGCGAGATGAAGCCCATGTCCAATAGCCACTCCTTTGGGGCCAAAAAATTCCTGGGGTCAGAGTACTAGTATGGTAAGGTAGTAAGGTAGTGTCTGATCGTAGCTCGTGATAGCGGGGTCATAGACGTTTTCTAGAACGAAGCGTGACTGTACTAGTACGGAAGGGGGTTGCCATAATTCAAGAGACCAACAGGGGTTATTCTGCCAGTTTACTAGTCTATTTACAGTAATCATCCAATGCCGTCTTAATATAGAGTTTAAGCTTCCTTTTTTGCTAAGATCTTATAAATCCTCTAAAATATAGAATCAATAAACTTATTAAAATTCTTTATAGTAATCTTATTATTTTATATATTAATTAATGCTTTTTTTAACTCTGTAAGACTTCAGTTATTGTAAGGATTTCTGTTTCTAAGCCTCTGCTTTAGAATTTACTATATATTTTTAATAGAATTCAAGTCTAAAAAATAGGAAAACTAGTCAAATAGAATAAGAATTTGATACTTTACTTTAATAGTATTACAAAGACTTCTATTTCTCTTTGTGTTTTTAAGGCTATGTACTTTACTATTATTTTCTATACAAAAGAATTCTTAAGAGTGCCTTTTTGTAAATATTTTTTGTAATAGCCTTTGTAGAATCTACTTTTTATATTTTCTTTGTGTAAATCCTTTGCCTTGTTCTTTTATGCTTACAAAATAAAGCTTATTCTTGAAATTATACTTAATAGTAGTCTAGTATATTACAGAGTTTTGGCCAAAATTAAAGGTGAATTGTATATAATTCAAGTGTTTTCTCTCTTTTCTTTTTCTTAATACTTTGACTTATCGCCGTAAATTCGTCTGTATAATCGTTTTATTAGTATATATATTTTTGTATTAGTAGCTGACTGAACAGTCCTAATTCTTGACTACAAAGGTATATTAGTATAGTTTTTGGGCTTAAGTAAGGAATAATTTGCTATTAAAAGTGTGATAGTAGTATTTTCACCAGTTCCAAGCTCTTATAAGAGTGCAATAAAAAGCCTTGATACTATAGGCTTTTTTTGTAATTGTTTTAAGGAATAGGATACAGCAATTATAGTAGCTAGTAATTCAAAGAATTATTTGATTAATATACTTGTCTATAATAAGTTAAGATTAGCCTAGTTTCTGGAATAATAGACAAGTTCTGTAGTCAGAATTTCATTTATAGATAGTAGATTTGACTAAACTTAATTCTTATACAGCTTTTAGCTTTAATAAACTACGTTTTACTAGTTCAAAAAACCAAGACTTCTTTGGAGTTGTCTATTTATACTGTACGTATTCTATTTTGAAAGATTAAAGTACTAAATGCTAAATACTAAAGAATTCTACTATTTATAATAAAAGATAATGAAAAGAGATGAAAGCTAAAAGCAGCGGCAGAATTGCTTACCGCCTTGGTCTCTTGAATTATGGCAACCCCCTTCCGTACAATTGAAATGGTAAACTTCTTTTGCTTTTCATCTCAGATCCCACATTGCGGCGTCGGAATAGATTTATCAGCATCAATTTCTGAGTAATCGAACTCGCAAGGCTCCTTTGGGAACGCACCTCGCTGTCAATGTATTCAAGACTCGATCAGATAGAGAACGACCTTGATAATAGAGCGGGTGAAAGAGTACAATACCGTTCAGTGACCGACTTGACGAATGGCAGCACCCGACTACCCGAGATGCACCTTAATGATCTTCATAATCAGAGCCCCGCACTTGTGGCAAACGGAGTGAGGAGTTGGTGAGAGATCCTGATACGTATCTCTATATCAAGTGATTTGTCGTGGTCCTGACTTGCGGGATGGGAAGGAGAGCTGTTACCCTGCTCCAAGATCATCAGCACTTTCCTCTTCGTCAAGCTTTTCTCCGTGCCAATTCTTATTCCCCATTGCGCAATTCACAGCGGCTGTAAGCTGAGTGAGATTCAATCTATATTGCTGCACCTGAGGCTAGGGTTTGACTACTAGCCGTACACGAAGCTCAAATCTTGATATGTTGTTGGTCTAATACCACACCCAAGAGTCGGATTATCGCGCAAGTATTGATTCTGTTTTGAAGATAGGTGTCTAAGACAGACTTAGATTGTCGTCTCTTGTATAGGAGCGAGTTCTCCTAAATATGCGCGGCTGCATGTATAGTCCCAGATAGACTTTGCATAAAATGAGGGTACCCGGACATAAGAATTATCGTCAGTTTTCATTCCCATCTCCTCTGAAGCTTCGCATTCCATCCTGAATAAATGTGGGTGAAAAGTAAGTTCAGCTTTCGCTCGCAATATATACTTAGTCATCCATAATGGCAGAACTTTAGCCTCTTTGATTAGTGGATGTGCTGGAGGATCTCCCGCAGCCTTACCGTGAAATTTATTCGTTTTTAATCTCAACTCCCTGAACATCACCACTAAATTGAACGCGTCCCCAGATGATCAACAATTCTTTTGAACAGAAAGCTGAAAACTAGAGTAAGACGCAGCGGACAAGCGAAATTTGATATCAAAGATAGTATTTGCCGATCAGTCAGCTTGGTGGTCTGAGAGCGTTGAGACAGCGTGAGTCAGTCGGCGTAAGATATTTCTGATTTAAAAGATCTCTTAAAGCAAAGAGACATAATCTTTTCAGATATTATAATTCCACTCTTCATTTATTTTGCTTGTCTGTCTCCGTATCTTCCCCTCAATCATGCATTTCCTCTCGCATTCCCTCCTATCATTTCTCCTCCCTCTCACCTCCGCATTTTCTCTCCCCCATCGTTCAAACAATGGAGGAACTACCACCCACGTAATCCACCAATTCCCTAACCCCACCTGGGTCGAAAACCTCGCCGTCCGTCCCAATGGCCAAATCCTCACAACCCTCATCACTTCCCCGGACGTCTACCTCATCGACCCCCAAACCAGCGTCTCCACTCTCCTCCACACCTTCCCCTCCCCTATAGCCTCCGTCCTCGGCATCACAGCCTTAACCCCTTCATCCGACACATTCTACGTCATAACTAGCAACTTCTCCCTCACCTCTCCATCAATTTACATCTCTAGTGCCATATACTCACTCGACCTCACAACCTCCCCATCCACCGCCAGCCTCATAACGCCCATCCCCTCAGCCGGTCTCCTAAACGGGATGTCCGCCCTCGCATCCTCATCCCAGAATTTGCTTGTCATCGCGGATTCCTTCCTCGGCCAGATCTGGTCTCTCAACCCCCAAACTCGCGAATATAACGTTCTTCTCAAAGAGCCAGAAATGGCATCCTCGTCTACCAATCCCTTGGGAATAAACGGGATTAAAACATTGCTTCAAAACGACGTGACGTATATTTACTGGACGAATACGGGACAATCCCTGGTCTGCCGCGTGGCGCTCGATCCCCTGACTCTGTCAAAGAGAGGAGAAGTCGAAGTATTAGTCAATGGCACGAGTGCGGATGATTTCGCTATTGATGAGCAAAGGGGATTGTTGTTTTTGGCAGTTGGGGAGAGTAATGAGGTGGTGAGTGTTGGGTTGGATGGAGGAAGTGTGAAGACGGTGGTTGGAGGGTTAAATGAGAGTGTGGTAGCGAATCCGACGAGTGTGGCGGTGGGGAAGGAGGGGGATGTGGTATATGTGACGACGACCGGGGGGTTGGAAAGTAAGATTAACGGGACGTTTGTGGAGGGGGGCCAGGTTGTTGAGGTGTGGGTTGGGGATTGCTAGGATTGTTTGAGGGATGTGTAAGGTAGTACAGATATTTTTTTCGTCTAATAAGAAATGTTTAATTTGCCATCATAACTCGTTGGTTGTTAATCAGGCGCCGTATGCACAGTATAGTTTTCTGAGTTCAGATGGAATATAGTTTTATGAATCAATCAGGTGATTGTCTGCACCCCCTACCTAAGGTAGGATTTCAGGGCGTTGTTGATTGGAGATGGAAGCCATTAAGCTCAGGTATTCAGTAATTCCAAATAAATGCCGGTAAGATCTTTGTATATCGAATTTCTTGGTAAACATATACTAGTGCAAGGGTATCTATGTGCAGCAACCCTAATCCAGAAACAACACTGAGGAGCCTCATATCTGCTAATCTTTTCGATCAGTACACTTTTGCCACGCTACAATGGATATGCTACTTATATTGCATTTCCGGTTCTGTTTCGTTTCTAGGGCACCTTCCTAACCAAAACAGTGGCTGTTGTCAAACTAAAACATCTCAGGCAAAATCCAAAGAGCCGTCGTATCGGTATCGAATAACATTTGTACATCGGTATCAAATGATACGCTCCACAATCCCGAGAAGGGCATAAATGAGCTGGTGGATAATCAGGTAGTCTGACCAAATGTATTTGGAATTGCATCAAGTGAAACAATATCCCACATATTGAGTGATTATCTGACCATGCATCCTTAAGATTGCGGCGAAGGACCAATTTGAGGTCTGGAGTAATGCGTAAAGCAGCCAATGAAGCGGAGGATCAGGGCTCTTTGTTGTTATGATGAGACAAGTAAGGCTGTCGATCGGTTCGTGAAGCCGACATTTCATTTTGCCGGAATATAGTGGGCTGCAGCGGACTCCAAATGAATTCTCGTTTCGAGCACTCAGTGATTGCGGCCTTTTTAGTTTAATTGGGGCATCAGGGTAAGGATCAGCCTTACTTCGGAGGACGTCGCCCCAATTTGGAGAGCTGTGGACTGCTGCTTCTCATTGAAAAATCCCGGGAGTAGGATCAGACACACCAGAACGGAGATCGTAGAGAGTTCGCTCGTTGTAGATAGTTTGCGGCGTTTTCGATTCCCGGTATGGAATGAACACGAGGACGATCGACCCAGAATGTTATAGAATCTGGAAAGAAATGGTTCCATTATTGTTGTTCAAGAAAAATTGACATTGCCCTTGCAAGCGCTTGCCGTCGTTTAGAAGGAATCCCCGCCAAGTCTCCTCGTAAACTCGTAGTTGACATGTAAGAAGTATAAAATATGCTTCCAGCTCTCTCACGAAAAATTTGTGAGGAATCTTCACTAAATTGGCGTCGTACTTAGATTCGAAGTTGGTAGTGGATGCTTGTCTTGGGAGTCGTACTCCGCTGCGGCTTCATAGCGTTCAGCCCAATTGCTCGCATTACCCATATCCAGCTCTGGGGGAGCTTCTTCGGCCTGCATCGAAGCCATCTTAGCGACTCCTAACCCATTCCATACTCCTCCTTTTTGAGGACACTTGAGAAGGAGGGATACTGCTTTGGTACGAATAGCTTGATTTTGGCACTTGCTGCTTACGTAGAACAACGGCGCAACAACTCCCATTTCGAAGGAGAATCGGAATCCATCTAATGCCGCGGTACCATTTGAGGCATTAAAAAGAGATTCGGCGAGCGCGGTGATGACTTTGAACTGCGGATTGAAAGGTTCATATGCAGATTCTTTGAGAGAGATCTGACTTGCAAGCATGATCACGGCCATTTTCTGATATATTTGGAGAATGGTACATGCGCGTATGCGGGCATCGCTGAGATTCGATTTTTGGATCCTTAGGAACTCATCCATAGCTAGACTCCACCGCTCTAGAAATAAGTGCCCTTCAAGGGGAGCTGGAAGTGGGCCAGGTTGTTTCTTTCTATGAACAGTTGCATGTAGCCAATATATGACAACGTCTAGCCAGTCTCGTGCCTCTTCGACAGATGAGAATGCTTCTGGAACTGCAAAAGAGTCAGTAATGCTGGATAGGACTCAATTCCTCGCGACTTGGAAGGGGAGAGAGTTACTCACTGCCACGACTTCGAGGATTCTCGAGTCGGAGCTGAAGCTCAAGCTGCGGCATTCGTCCTTCTTCAAATGAGACGCCTTGAAGATCAAAACGAGTAAACATGGGAACTAAATGCTGTCGAATGAACCCAACTTCCGGAGCCAGGGTAGAGGATGAAGACCCAATAACGTTTCTCTGCCATTCTCGAAGGATGTTTAAGCCGCTTGTAAGCTGCTTCATTCGGCCCACATTATTTCCCTGAAGAGTTTCAAACCATATAAACAACATGCAGCAGATCAAGGTTCTACTGATTGTTTGCTCCCCTCTTGCTGTGGCAAGATTCTTTATAGCTTTATTGTAATGCAACAGACTCGAGTTCCTCAGACTACCTCCTGCCTCTTCCCCAGCTTTTGTACCCTCGTGCAGCGACCCCAGCGCAATGACTGCATGTCTGATGGCAGGCTGCTCTCGGCTGATCTGAAGCACCAATGAGGAATAAAACTCGTAATCAAAGTATCCTGACAGCTCAGGGGCAGTTTGTTGCTGAAAGTAGTGAAAATGGCGTCTCTCCGCATCAGCCTCTGGTAGGACCGCAGCTAGATTCAGTGACGCAGCGGACCCCTGATTTGGAGATAGAGTCGTTCTAGACGAGGTAGACGAGGCTGGGTCTGGAACAACATTCCTTAACGTGTATTCGCAATTTCGACCATTAACCTGGCATTTCTTGCAATATGGTCGCGTCTCATCGCATTTAACATGTCTCGTCCTACAAGAACGCATCAACATTAGTGAACAAATACAAATACTGGATCTAACAAAGGCGAACCTGCAAGTGCGACAGCCAGTGCGTGATCTTGGGGCCTTGGCGTTCCTCAGCCTTTTCTTTTGCGGAGGGTCTATTTCCTCCATCCCACACGTCGAGAAACCCAATTCCAAATGGAAGGGACTACATGAACCTCAACCTTTTCTAGAAGTTTGAGTTTATCTCTCGAAGCCATGTGAATGAACCTTTAAAAATGCTGAGCCGCGACGGGAATACGTCCGACTCTGCACCACATTGGCCAAGTGCCTGACTAAGCTACTCATTCACCCTAATTGCTTTTCCTCGGGTGGGGGATGCAAAGAGACATTCCGCCTGCAGGGCATAGGCTACGTTTCATCTTTTGCTATAAATACTTTCAGACATGGTGTGATGTGGGTAACTAGTACAATATTACCGTTAGTGGTAGCTATTCTCATTGGAGAGCTAAATCCGAATCGAGACCTTCAAGATTTAAACACTGGCTTTGGCTGAGAAGTTCTTATCAAGCACCCGTACTTCCTCATCTCCAGTGAGAGGGTCAACCGATTTCTAGGGAGATTGAAGTCAAGCCTCACCGCATTGCGTATCCGCATCACCCCGCAACTCCCGCGCATTAGGACCTATTGATAAAGTCGGTTTTCTCGCAAAGCCATTGCACTATGAGCGATATATCTGAGAGAAGTGAACATGAGCGAGAACATAGATGCAAGTGCAGAAGGGACAGGTCCCGGAAAAGAAGGGTAGTCGTTCTTGTGGCTTTCCTAAGATAATCCAGCCCGAATCTTTGCCTTGTTCGTCATATCTCTTCACTGCTTGTGGCTTATTCTGCTTTATTAGAACTAGCCATAGTGCTGGGTCTACCGCCATTATTTGGAGGTGCTGACCGCCAGTTTTCATTTGATACGCTATTACATCCACAAAATGTTCTTACATCCTAGTAGCATCCCGGCGATGAACATCCTCTCCTCGACGCCTAGCGCCCCACCTCCCCACGGGAGGCTCCCGAGGATGTGCCGCTGATGGTCAAGAGGTTCTAGACCCCCTTGATATTTTCACAGGGACACGGCTGGAACTACGATCAAAGTGTCCATGCTCTTACTAGTCAGGAAAGGGCCACCTAAAGCGACGATGGATAGAATCTTTTCAATTGTGATAAGGAATGGATTATTACCCCTAGACTAGAGAGCCACGTTATAAGCCTATCAATGTGTCTCCCTTAACTAGTTGCAGGTTTCTTCTGTAAATCTTAAACACATTTCGTTGAGTTTTTGGGAAGTGTTTGTGATAGCACCTCCAAACGAGACGCTTCGTTATTGAAAGCCTTCACCACCTTCCTACCGCTCCCGCAATGGGAGCTTGCTAAGAGTGGCAGAGAACCCGACGGTATTCCAAGTTGCCGAACTGATTATGTCTGGTCTCCATTGCATAGTGTAGCTATATTATATTAGGAATGTCAAACGAAGCATTAGATGGGAAGACATAGGCATGCCTGAATCATGCGCCCGTTTGCTTCCAGCTGGGGCTATATCCTTTATGAGTTTCCTTTACAAACCCTTCACTAATGTATAATGACTTTTCCAAAACGAAGAACAGATACAATCCAGTTGCAAATTCGCGGATGAGTCAAATATGTCAAGCCTGTCTTCCTTGCAATGGAGAGGCTAATCACTTTTTAGGTTGAGGAATGGGGGTTTATTATTACAAAAGAGGCAATTACAGGAGAAAGCGTTTTTTCTTTTTTTTTTTTTGGGCTAGTATTGCTTTTAGGGTACTAGGGAAATGTATAAGTAGATGGTTTGTATTTTATCGACGTGGACCCCGAGTTCTTTTTATATATTATGTACTATCTGTGACGCTGCGTGCCTTTTGTCTTTTTGTGGTTCCGTATGTAGTTATGATTATACTTTTTATCTTGTACTTTTAGAAGAAGTCAAGTACTTCCAAATTCTACGCCTAGAGAATTGGCTCCAGGCTAAAGGATATCTTCAAGCGATAAAGATTAAATATTCCGTGGACGAAGTGGAAGTGACACACGGAATTTCGGAAATCAGAGACACGGATGAACAGATAGAGTATCATCCGGTCTGGCAAACGAGAAAGGTGCACATCCGCACACCTGGAATCTCAGTTCAACGGGGTAACCGAGCGTTTGTGAGAGGCATGGTAGGAATGCCCAAGGCGACGAAGGAAATACTTATGAGGATGAGCAAGTGTTGAAGATGGTGGTGATTCGAAAACAAACTGTTTTCAACTACGCAGCTTACAGAGAAGGGTTAAATCCCAGTAAGGAATTAAGCTTTCAGTGCGGATGATAAGTTCACCATTCACTCGTTAACTCTGGTCCGATCGACCTACCGTCGCATTCGCGAGAGGGAATTGTCATAAGCTCTGGGGATCAGCTGGCGTCAACATAATTGTAGGGAGGATGCCGAAGACATCGAATGGCTAGGTCTTTTGCTCCCGTGGCGGTCTAATGAATTACAGGTTCGTCATCTACGCCCATGGTGGTGCATTCTATAATCATTATCAGCTCAATATTTTACGTTATTGAGGCCTGGAAAGATGCCTATTGGGCTTCATGTACGATCGCCTTTTCAGAGGAAAAGATGGAGGAGAAGTTGGCTAAGAGCGATTGAAGAATAAGAATAAAATTCAGCGTGTAAACCAAACATTTAGCAAACAATTTGATGATCTTTCTATACCTATAACTCCTATCTTGCCTCGTCCTACGACTATTAGCCTTTGAGGATGACGAGCCACTGTTGGGATCCCAACTCTTGTTTTCTTGAATAGAATCAGACTCTAAGAGAATGTAGATACAATAGGATAATCTAAGGGTTTAGTGAAGTAATTGGCCTTCTTGGGAAACATCAGGCATTGTGGCACATTGCTTAATACGAAAGGTTTAGGAATAGCTGTAATATATAATAATGAACGCGCTTATCAAGTGTGTATGAGAGCTCTCCAAGCGTTTCGGGGGAAGATGAAAAAAATTACTTAGAAATTTACCGACGCGAGGGATACCAATATCTCTTCTTTCTGAATCTAACTCGGAATAAGAAAAACAATCTCTATCTCTATGTCCATCTACCTCTATCACTCCTAGACACCTATCTCTAACGTTCTAACCTCGCTCCCAACACCTCACTAATCCCCACATTACATCTACAATTTCGCATTCCCGCCAATAAACCCCTTTTCCTCATTCTCCCTCTCCGCACTAGCCCTCAACTCCCTCTGCTCATCCCTGCTCAGCTCCTGCCCTTTGCCCCTCCTCCTCCTACTCGTCTCCGTCTCCCTCAAACCATCCCCTGCGCCCTCAAACTCATAACTCCTAAATTCCGTATTCATCCATCCCGTCCCCACAAACTCCCCCATCCCAACCCAATCCTCCGTAAAATAATGCAAATACCCCCCATGCGTCACAACCACAATCTCCACATCCCCATTCCCATTAACCTCCCCTTTCTTATGCGCTTCCTCCGCTAACTCTCTCAGCCAAATCCTCGCCTCCTTAGCCCGTGCCTCAATCGCCGAACTGGCAGGAGACCATTTCCCCGTCTTGGAATTCCAACCTTCGTGGACGAGTGAGAGGTCAACGCAGCCTGCGTATTCCCCGGTGGAGAATTCAGAAGTAAGTTTGGAAGGGGAGGACCCGGTATCACACGGTAAATCACTCGTCTCCTGCAGCTCCGGCAATGCGTGTACTTTCAACCCCCGTTTCACTTCTTCAGGAAACGAAAGTAAACAGGTATAAATCGTGCGTCTTAAGGGTGAAGCAACGAGATGTGTGATTTTTGGGGAAGAGGCGAGTGTTGGGAAAGTTGTGGAGAGGGTTTGGCATTGTGTGATGCCCTTTGGTGTTCTGGGTGTTAAGGTTAGTTGGGATTTTGTGGTTTGGATTGAAGAGGCGAGGAGAGGGATTTTCATACAGGTCTGGGTCGGGGATGGAGTGGTTCGCTTCGGAGAGGTTGTGGAAGCCTTCTGCGTGGCGGATGCAATAGATTGTTGTCTTCGGCATCGTATTGGTTTTGTTGTATCGTGATTTTGTAGGTATGGCGGGGTCGATGGAGGGGTAATTTTCTGCTGTCTTCTGCCGTTGAAGTAAAAACAAATTGAAGAAAAGAGACAAGAAGGACGGGATCTATAATCTATGATATATATGTAAGAATCTACGAATAAATCTAAACGCGAAAGAAAGGCAGATGATCAAGAAAATGACTCTTCATGATGAAGGAGCACGAAAATAACGTTGGTGCTTCCGTAATCGCAGATTTGCGATTGACAGGCGGACCGATGATGCTTAGGGAAAGTCAAAAGCGAGAATTGACCAATGAGGTTCGGGGGCGCGGGTGAGCTGCGTTTGTGTTTGGGAGGTTTGCCGATGACGACAGAGAAGGATGCCCGAGAGGTTCTGAATTTTGGGTTGAGTTGGAGATATTGAGAAGGAAGACGAATATTGAGGTCCTGGGCATCACATTGAAGGAGCTGTTTGTCCTTGGAAGGACATGAAAAGAGGTATGAGATAGAAGGGAAGGCTCGGGGCTTAAGGAGAACCAATTCCAAGCGGTTTTGAGAGGATAATACTTTCATCTCAAATCAAGGGTAGAGCCTTAGACAAAAATATGTTTTATTCAGGGTATAGGGCTCTTCACACACGCGCCTTCCATCTCTTTTTCAACACCAGGCGTCATTCTCTTCCCATCATCCACAAGGTCTCCTCACGTCAGAAAAATCAAGTCTCCCATGCCAAACTCCTAACAGACAAACGCCTTCAATGTCTTTCCGCCGTGTATATTCAAAACAATCATGCCATGTAGCCATGCCAGGCCATGTATGCGCTAATATTAATCACAATCGCAGAAGTATATTTACCGAACTGGACGCTCTATTTCGGCCAAAGCACAAATTATGGACAATCATGTGTATTCCCACGATATTTCGTAAGGTACTATCGAAGGGCCGTCCCATTTCTCGCCATATGGGTTTGCTCGCCCGCTAGAGAAGAATCCATCTTGTGCTCGTTGGATTACGTTGAGCCATGATGATGGTTCCGGGTTCTTGAGCCACTGTCGTACTGTCAGCTTACAGTCGGGAGTTAAAAATACCGTGGAGCGTACCTGATTATGAACGTGGTAACTCCAAGCCCCTCGGAAGAAATTCTCTAATGTGCGATTCGTTGGCGGATAGTGATCCTCTTCAATCCTGTACTCCGCCTTACTTAAAGCGTCCCGGTCGTACGTGGCTTGCTGCGCTTTCGCAACCACTGCTCTCTCGTCCACGTCTCCGATTGTCCTGATATCCCAGAAATGCCCTCGTGGTTTGGAAGAAGCAGGTTTCAATTCTGGTCCGTCATAACTTTCCCATTCATCCTTTAGTGGAAACGCGTTCTTGCCCTTGAAGACTTGGGAATAGTCGTGTATGCATGGAATGGTACATCGTCCTAATCTATCCCAATTGAATTCTGACCAGATTGGATCAAATGCTGCCGTTTCGAGCATGTGAAACTCTGGATTTCGATGGTCTTTGACTGCCATGACACCAATAACTCGTGGGTGGAAATTAAGACCCATTCGTACTCCCCCTCGAAGTAGATATGAAGACAATGACGAATTTGCGGTGAGTGACATGACGGCTGTATTGTAATCGCCCGGGCTTGAATGTCCTCCCCATCGTTCAGCGAAGTTGTGTTCGTCTCCTATAAGCAATGGTCGCATATCTCGTAACAATATTACGTCCATGTCGAAATAAGCCCCTCCATAAAGATGGAGAACCACGAATCGTACAGCATCAGAAACTGCAACTGGCAGGAAAGTCATCTGTGTCGCTGTCAATACCAGCCATTCTTGATCGTTTGCGTCGCGAATAAGTCCATCTGCTACCACTGTTTCATTCTTCGAGTTTCGTTTCCCAGGTGTTTTGTAGTACCCAACCCCATCTGTATTGTCACCCCTGGGAAGTGGCACCCTCGAGGGAAATTTCCAGGTCATCAAGGTGATATCTCCACGTTCGACAAATGGAAGGAACTTTTTGAACAGAGGGTCGTGATTCAGCATTTTATCCACCGCTTGTGGATCTCGATCTCCATCCAGCCAGATGAACATTCGTGAGCAAGGGGTATTCTGCGTATAGAAATAGCTCTTGATGAAGAGCTCTACCCGCCATGTCGCAGGTCCAGTCCAGTAGGTATGGTAAGGTACAATGGGTCCATTGCACCGCCCCATCGAGTTTTTCGTGGCAGATTTGTATTGAGGGTACTCGTCGAGTGTATTGTCTTTTCCATCTGAGTTCATATACTCAGCACGCTTGGGAGGTTGTTCGCTCGCCCGTTCTCCTCGTGGTGGTGTAAAGAAATACTCCTTCTCCCCATCCGACAAGTATTTGAGGCAGTCGTACACATACGGCATCTTCTCAATGTTTTGATATGATCCTCTGCATTCCTCTACCAACTTTGTAAGGTTCGCTACCGTATCAACATGAGGACGCTTCCCCAAGTAGTCGTCTCGTGGTTCAACAAGGCTCTCTGGACGGTTGAACCAATTGGCATTGAGGTTGATCTTCTCGACTTTTAATTTAGCTGAAGGAACTGGGACAGATCCTGAGCCCCCTACTCCATCGGATGAAGACGATCCTGGATGTGCTTTGGCGGGTGGGTTCTTGATGAGATCGGACGCTGATTTAGGGAACGAACCCCTCTGGAAAACCAGCACGACAGTGTAGAGAAGCCCATATAAAACCGCAGCAAAAAGCACACTCTGAACCACTCCCCAACAATTCCTTGCATGATTCTTCTTAGCCATCTTGTCTCTTTTGTGTTGGTTGTCGCAAGGCTCGAGATAGCACCTCTCCTATCCCCCCTATTAATTGTCTCAACTCGAACTGAATTTGCCCAAAGCAATGGCGATATGTTATTTGAGATTCAATGCCATGAATATATGTATCGAAAATCGAAATAATGAGGTAAAGGATCGTGTACCTTGCCTAACAAATTCAGTGTTAATTAGTTTGATCGACTAAAGCATACACGTAAGAACGAGTACACAGCCACTTACGGTAAATCGAGCACAAACCACTCAAGGTTGACTCTTGTAAGAATTAAGATGGCCGTATCATGAAGAAATAGAGAAACAGGTCTCGACCTCTAAGGAGTGGGAGGAAGAGATAGTTGTACGAAATGCGAATGCGAATGCGACGAGCTGAAGGATAAGGGGAGGAACTGAATTTGGGGGGTCGGAGACCGGGCTTTAATATTGCGTGGCTGACACGAGTAATTGTCTGCTAAGCGGAACGTGCAAAGCAGCAAGCGGAGTCGACTTTTATGACTTTTGGTATTAGTATGTGGAGGGCGTCTTTATCTTGAAGTCATG
>Ga0182030_10009960_pt1 | contig 19385 bp, 15 predicted proteins | sample 812S3MmetaG_FD_121299 | JGI IMG/M metagenome (GOLD analysis project Ga0182030, IMG submission 121299) | Permafrost microbial communities from Stordalen Mire, Sweden - 812S3M metaG (Illumina Assembly) | ecosystem: Environmental > Terrestrial > Soil > Wetlands > Permafrost | place: Sweden... | reverse complement strand
TGACTGAGAAGAAGTGGTGGCAGACTCGATTTAGCCGTTTGACCGTTTTCAATTTTGATTAAATCACGCTTTTCGCGCGACCAGACGTACGCGCCCAGCACATCGGGCATTTGCAACATGCTTTTGAGCTGACCGCCATTAATCACATCCGTGGGGCTATACATAACAGGCGAGCAATTCAAATACTTATGACTGCACTCTGAGGTGACAAAAGGAGCATGAAGCATAGTATCGAATGTGACACCATTGAGAATCATATGAGCGCCACGATTATCTTGAGGAATACCAAGAACAATCATGCGTTCGTTGGCTGTGGTTGCTGCAGCCATCTTTTGACAGACTTCAGATAAGCGCGCCACTTCTTTTCCTGCATGCACCCAGAGCATATTGGTATTTGCAGCAGCCTTTTGATAAAAAACGAGCAAACCAAGCAGTGCTGCAATACCCACAACAGTAACCACTTTGCCGCTGCGATCGCCTCGTAAATCCTGAGGATAAAAAAGCAAGAGTGGCAAAATCAAACTTAAGGGCATCGTCAAAAAGAAGTAGAAACGCGCTCCCTCGAGGTTTGGCGCAAGCCCCCACAATTGAAAAATAGGGGCAGCGCAGGTGGCTAACCAGGCTAGAAAAAAAACATACCACTTCCAGGAAACTCGACCAGCCACAAGCCTGACAGCAGCAAGCGTCGTAGCGACAGTAAAAACAGTCCAGACTAGTCCGCGATAGCCTGGATTTCCATCGTATATATCATGATGCAACGGCACCAGCAGCCGCGTCAAAGTATCTCTATCCAACCAGCGCCCCATCAAGTCGGCTAGCTGTCCTGCACCAAATCCAGCAACATAGCCACCGACAGCAGTCTTGAGAAAGACCATTCTCACAACAAAATAAATTGCAAGCACAGCCCAAAGCGGCGCGCTTTGCACAAAGGAATTGCGCCATCTTTGGACTGACAGAAAAGACAGTCCTAGATTTTCACGCTGCCACAAAAAAGAGATGGCGAAAACCATTACTGGTAGACCAACCGCCATTTCTTTCGTACACAAAGCAAAAACAAAAGCGATCACACCCCAGATGGTGCGCAACCGATTTTTACCATCGCTTGCAAGTATGTTCTGACCAAAAAGAGCAAGTCCCACCAGATAAAAGAAAGCAGTAATGATATCGACCCTGCCAACGACCCAGGAGATGCTTTCACAGTGAAGCGGACTGACAAGAAAAGCGGCTGCAGCAAAAAGCGCACACAAAGCCGATCGGGTGCTGCCGAAACTCCTGGTGAGAACTTTCACAGTCACATAATAAGCAACTACACAAGCGAATAAATAGAGCAAATTGGTTAAATAGAAACCCCAGGCTTTAGCTCCATACAAAAGCCAATCAAAAACCAGAGAGCACAACAACCAGGGTCGATAAACATTCATTCCGGGAATTTGCATGTAATTGCCGGTAAAGTTCGACCAGAACATTTGTGGATGACCGTGGAATATCTCCTGCACATATGCAATTTCGCAAAAGTCATCAGCCAGAAAATAGCTCGTCAAAGTGCGAACAAAAGTGCACAAAAGTAGAATCAACAAAATTGCGATATGCACATAACTGCAGGTCCACAAACTCGAAGTTGACCGAACAGAAACCTGATCGGACGGTGCGAGAGAACCTTGCTCGATACTATCAATTAAAATGTCACGAACCCCTGCGCAAGTGGTCTTTCAGGCAAGACCGAAATATCGACACGTGCATCCTTCAACTGAAACTGGCAGGGTTTTTCAACTCTTTCGGCTTCCACGCGGGGTTCACGCGGATCGTTTTGAGTTGTCGTCAGCAACATTTTATCGATTTTGCCCGGTAACTGACTGGCATACAACGGCAAGCAGAAGGAAAAATCAGTCCACTCAGATTGGGCAATGAGTGTTTTGGGTGACCACGGACAAATATACAAAGAATTTGCTTTAGCATCTTCTTTGCATTGCACGGTCAACTGCATGTGAGGGCGAGGATGCCCTTCAAGTGCTTTAATCCGTCCGGATACTTTAAGCACAAGTAATCCTGTGGCAGCACAGTCAGGCAAATTAGTCGACAATTTGACGACGCTCGATTGATTGCCACCAGCTGTAATAAGAGGCAATTTACAGGGCCAGGTCGAGTCTTGCTGAGACGATTCTGGCTTTGCGACGCCACCCAGAGATGGCGCAAGCACTAATCGAATACTGGCCACAGCAGGCGCGCCAGCAGGCTTTTGTCCGTTTAAAAGCATTGTCTGCAGCCGCTTGGCTCGCTCGTCATAGCGCGGGTCCGCCCAGTCCTGCACATTTTCCACAGCGTAAAATGTCTTTTCCCAGGAATATGGCTCTATTGACGGCAATATATATGAGTTCTTTCGAAAAGCAAATTCACTGTATGTGGTGCTCGTAGTGAAATTAGTTTTTTCAATTTCCACAAGCGCTGAGCCCTTATTGGCGACCGACTTACTGGTTTCTGCATCAAGAGGCACGATATACCACTGTCTTACATCAGCGTTACTTGAACCGGCTGCGACACTAAGACAGTCGAAAATATTTTCCGCCTCCCAGCTGACGACACCGCCTGCGTCGCTGCGATAGGTAGAATAGTCTGGCACAACCGAAAATCCGGGAATACGCTCGGCTCCTGTCTTTATTCCATTGACAGAAAACTGCAAACCATCGAGAGAAGCGTAATTCGCTACATCTACAAACAAATACATGAGACCATCTGCTGGCAATACTGTTTTATCACAATCAATCTGCTGTGTGATTTTCTGACCGGGTTTATCAAACACAACAGAGGCTTCCAACCGGCGTCCACTTGCTCTTGCAGGAAAGGACGTCAATGGTAAGCACAAAAGCAAAAGAGCGACGCTTACAAGCATTTGCAAACGAGCAGGCCAGGAAGAGTTCTTAACAACAAACTCGCGTGACGACATTTGCAACAAGATCAACAGCACGCCCAGACAGGCAACCGGTACGGCTTTGACTGCAACACTGAGAATAAAAGCCACGCTAGCGTTATCTGTAATACCGTTTTGCAGCAAAACAGCAACGAGATTGATTTGCAGAGTCAACATCAGCACAATTAAGCAAAATATCGTGGTGATGGTCATAGAACGATTATGCGCCTCTTTTAATCGCCTGGTCAATTCAAAAACACCTACGGCACTAAAAATTACAAGCACCGGGCATGATGGCAGAAAGTAACGCCCCATGGCGATAAAGGCCAGGTAAGCAAAACCGTGTAAGCCAATTAGAAGTACGCATAATCGGGCAACAACACGCTTTAAATCAGCACGGTTCTTCACTTCGCAAAAAAGTCCAAGCGACAAACCGATCACCGCAAACAACAGAATGAGCTGATGCACATAAACCTGCCCACTGTATTTGACAGGTCCAATTGGTGTTCTAAAATCGTTGAAAGGAAATTTGATCAAACGCAAAACTTTATCGATTTGCAAAGGCAAGCTTTCGTTAAGATGCTGAATTCCATATTTGAGAACATATTTGGTACCACCATCCCATGCTGGTTTTATGTTTGGATAAGGGTAAGCGAGCCAGCCCAGAGTGCTGTAATTATTGCCAATGACCATGTTGTAAGTGGCAGATCTCTCTACGATTCCCGACACGCGATTGAAAGCAACTTTCTGGAAAGCACAATAAGGCAAGATGATCAGCAAGAAACCAAGAAAGAAGGTCAAAACTGGCAATACAGCCTGCCGTCTTAAGCGGGCATAAACGAGAAAAGGCACAACCAAAACAATAATCACCATCGCCGGTGGTCTTGTTAGCCATAAGGAGGCCATACATAAGCCCATCAAAAAGCTGACAAAATTGCCAGGCTTGTTTTCGTCAATACTCTGCGATATGCCCCAGCAAATCAGAGAGAGAGCAAAGGCTGTATATGTTTCAGAATAAAGCGTGCCCGAAGAAAAAATAAATCCAGGATAAATGGACGCCAGCAAGCCTGCCATCAATCCCGCTTTTTCGTTCCACAAATTTTTCGTCGTCAAAGCGATGAGAACACAAATAAAAGAAGATAAAATGCTCGTGCACAAAATTGGACTAGCCCAGTCTATGAATGAGACCGCGCGACCAAAAAGCGCATAATAGCCCCAGATCGTCAACGGATACAGAGGTCCTGCCCGATGCAACTCAGTCATATTGGCCGTGAGGAGATGAACATGAGCCAGAGCTTCAGCCGAGGCATTTCCTTGAATAATTGAAATCGCTTCTTTGATAAATTCTGGACTACGCAAGACTGGCTCACTGAGCACTAATGCTTCGCGGACGTATTCATTGGCGTCACCAACAAAAGCACAATTATCGTGCGAGGTATAAAAATTGAAATAAATCCGAACGCATAAAGCAATTAAAAAAACGGCGATCATTGCGGGCACAAATAAACGTCGCAGGCAAGGTTTGACTTCGCCAGAAACTAATTTGCCGCCTGGCGACTGACGCTCAACTGTGATCATCGGACGGAACCCCTTGCACATATTGAGTTGCCAGATAGCAAGCCAACCCAAGCTATTGTAGCCAGGGCACAGTTTATCTATTTGAAACCTTTCTTAGCTAGGCGGTCAGGCGTGTATGATAGGAGCGCACGCATGGCTATCAGACCCACTTCCCATGAGAAGAGTTTTACTTACTACTCACAAATTTTTCCCGCAACACCGCGCGGGGACGGAAGTTTTGACCCTAAAAGTTGCGCAAGACCTGCAAAAACGTGGCTACGAAGTGCTCGTAGTGACGGCAAATCCACCAGATTTAGACGCTCGCCACCCTTCACAAACGCTCACATCCGACTATGTGTTCGAGGGAGTGCCGGTGCACGTTGTTGAAGAATCATTACGCTTAAGTGGCTATGATTTTGCACATGAATTTGTCCACACGGCAATAGGTGAGCATTTTCAAAAGCTTCTAAGCGACTTCAAACCTGACCTGGTGCATATATTTCATTGCCAGAATTTATCAGCAAGCATCATTGATGTGTCGGTCAAGGCAAAAATTCCCGTAGTTTTTTCTGCCACAGATTTCTGGTTTGTCTGTCCGGTCGTACAATTAAAACGTCCAGACGGTGCACTTTGCAGAGGACCAGCGGCCCTTGCCACAAATTGCTTAACCTGTTACACACCGCAATTATTTCCGCCGGCCGAACAAATTAAAGAAGCTATTGAAAAAAAATACAAATCAGTTTCTGAGACACTAAAAAAAGCGCCTCTTCTTGCCAAGCTTGCATATAACACCGCGCAACTAGCCTATGTTTCAAGCAAATTGCCGTCGGCTGTCACAGCCACAGTTAAAAGACCTGATGCACTCAAAGTGCGCCTGAATCAAGTACAGAAAATAATGGTGCCTACTCAATTAATGGCGGACATATTTTGCGAAAACGGCATTAACGCCGGCTTGATTCAACATGTTCCGTTTGGTCTAGACACAGCACCGTTACTGCCTTTTCAAAAGAATTACGATGAGCCGACATTTCTGGCAACACAAAACAGACCTCTAAAAATCGGCTTCATCGGTACAATTTTTGAACACAAAGGCGTCGATGTTCTAGTCAAAGCCTTTCAAGCTCTGCCACCGCAAACTCCGGCCGAGTTGACCATCTACGGCGATATGAAACAATTTCCAGACTACGCCTCATCGATTGAAAAATTAGTCGAAAATTCTCCTCAGGCTCGAAATCGCATCAAATTTGCTGGCACTTTTCCCAATCAAGAGCTTGGCGGCAAGCTTCAAAACATTGATATTCTGGTCGTTCCATCTCGATGGTATGAAAATACACCGCTTGTAATTCAATCTGCTCTAACTACAAGAACTCCAGTTGTAGCCACTGATTTAGGGGGAATGTCTGAATTGATTCACCACAACGAAAATGGTCTGCTTTTTCCGTTGAATGACCACCATGCTCTAGCGCGGGAATTTTTGCGGTTAATTGAAGAGCCGGCACTGCTGCCCACTTTGATGAGAAACATCAAAGACGAGCGGACTATGCAGGAGATGGTTGACGAAATCGAGGCTGTATATAACTCGCTTTCGCTGTCCCAGTGGTCGACTAAAGCCGCTACAGATGCCTGTAAAGCCGCTTCCGAATGATCTTTGTAATATCTGATATTATGTCGAGACTCAAACTATCGTTAGATGTGTTAGACACGTCGAACTTGTCGAACTTTAAGGATATATGAAAGCACTCGTAATCGGCGGCAACGGCTTCATCGGCGTCAATCTCGTCAACGCCCTACTGGCTAAAGGACATAGCGTTCGAGTCTTAGACCGTTTTCATCCAAGCCGATTTCAGGAAGCTTTACCGAGTGTCGAATACGTCATGGGCGATCTGGGCAATCATGGCGAAGTTCACGACATCGTCAAAGATGTGGACTGGGTGTTTCACCTTGCCTATACAACGATTCCGCATACCTCGAACGAAGACCCTATTTACGATGTTCGCTCGAATGTAGTAGACACAGTGCAACTTATGCAACAGTGCCGCCTGGCTGGCGTCAAAAAATTTATATTCACATCTTCGGGTGGCACCATATACGGTGTACCACAACAAACTCCAATAACCGAAGAACACCCAACCGATCCAATTTGCTCTTATGGCATCACCAAACTGACTATTGAAAAATATCTGCACCTCTTTCACAAACTGCACGGTATGGAATATGTGGTTGCCCGCGTTTCCAATCCTTATGGGGAGATGCAGAATCCCAACGCCAAACAAGGCGCAGTCACTGTCTTTCTGGGCAATGTTGTGCAAAACAAAGCCATTACAATTTGGGGCGATGGGAACGTAATTAGAGATTACCTCTACATTGGCGACGCTGTGCGTGCCTTGATTCTGGCGGCTGAATATGTGCCAACCGTAAACGGTCCTCGAGTGTTCAATATTGGTGCTGGAAAAGGCACTTCACTGACTGAAATTGTCGAAGCGATTCGCCAGGTTGTAGACAAAAAAATCGAGGTTCGTTACACGCCGTCGCGCCCCGAAGACGTGCCCGCAAATGTCCTCGACATTTCAAAAGCGAAGGAATACCTGCAATGGCAACCGGAAATAGAGCTTACCGAGGGCTTGTCAAGAACTTGGACTTGGTTAAAGTCTCTTCAGCTAGCCTGAGTGATTGGCTACATTAGCAATTGCCAAGTTGATCGGAATCTGTTTTCACGCGACAATCTAACTGTTACCACGAGTTTAGGGAAGCATGTCTGTCGACCTCTCTGTAATAGTCGCTGTTTATAACGAAGACCCCAGGAATCTCTTGCTGATGCTCGAGCGCCTCTGGAGCAGTCTCGCCAATCAAAAGCTCAATTACGAAGTAATTTTCGTCAATGACGGCAGCCGACCAAAAACGACTAACGCTTTGCGTCAGCTCACGAGCGATTTTGGCTATGTCAAACTAATTGAACTGTCACGCAACTTTGGTCAGCAGGGAGCTATTGCTGCCGGTCTCGATAACGCCGAAGGCAGATGCGTCGTCAACATCGACTCGGATTTGCAAGATCCACCAGAATTGATTGTGGACATGATCAAATACTGGCGGGCTGGATACGACGTTATTTACGCTCAAAGAGCGGCGCGCAAAGATAGGCTCAGCAAAAGATTTACGGCATTTATCTTTTACAGATTGCTTGGTTCGTTGTCTTCAATTGAAATCCCGATGGACTCTGGCGATTTTCGCCTGATCGACCGCAAAGTAGTTGATGCGTTACGTCGCCTTCCTGAAAAAACAAGATTTCACAGGGGCCTAATTCCCTGGCTCGGTTTCAAGCAAATTGGCATACCCGTTCATCGTGACGCGCGAGAAGCGGGTGAAAGCGGATACACAATCAAAAAGCTTTTCAGCCTAGCTATTGACGGTCTTTTGTCATTGAGCGTAGCGCCTCTATATCTGGTGCCACCACTGGGTGTGGCATTGATCATGGTTAGCTTTATGATATTTTCATTTGCGCTGTTGAACTTGCACGGCGTATTCGAGCCAAAAACCTGCGTAATCTTGGCAGCGCTGGCTTTTTTATGCGGCATTCAAGTGGCTTGCACAGGCGTTATTGCTATTTATCTGGCAAAAGTTCTAGAAGAAGCCAGAGCAAGACCAAGTTACATTGTGGGCAGTAAGCTCGGCGCTGGATTCACTAAAGATTTTGAAGCAGCGGCACCATTGAGCGAAGCAAAGATTGCCACTCTCGTGAACACATTGAGTCAAAGCGACGAAAAAAATGTGGCATCTGTTTAAGCTGTTTAAATAAAATGCCGATTTCACCATATCTCAAAAAAATCAGACAATGCGTTGGTCATGAGCTTCTGCTTGTGCCAAGCGTAGCAGCTGTAATACTAAACGAAAAGGGCGAAATACTCGTTATAAAACGCAGCGATGATGGCACCTGGAGCCTTCCAGCTGGCGCAATAGATCCAGATGAATCTCCAGCTCAAGCAGTTATTAGAGAAGTTGCCGAAGAGACTGGTTTAATTGTTGAAATTGAAAAAATTATTGGTGTTTTCGGCGGTAAAGATTTCACCTGGACTTACCCTAACAATGACGTAGTCCAGTACACAGTTGTCGTGTTTTTGTGCCGCCCCGTTGGTGGAGAGTTGTCTGCGATCGATGGCGAAGCACAGGAGCTGGTCTACCTTTCGACAATGAAAGACTTAAACCTGCAAGCTCCGTATCCTGTCGATTTGTTTAAACCGCCATTTAGCAATGTTTTGTTCAACTGAAAAGCTGACACTAAAAAAGTACGAAAATCAGACACCGCTTACGGTATCAAACGGTCTGCAATCGCGCAAAAGAGAATTGAATCCAGCAGTCCGATAATTTATCAGCCGTTTTAATGTCGTTTTGTCTAAGACAACGGGCATGTAGTACATGATGCCGCCTGTTTGTTAAAATCAACTAAATTTCGACTGTAGATCCGCTAAAATCGGCAGAACGTAGGGAGCAGGAGTATTCAATGTTCGGCGCTAACCGCAAAAGTTCAGATTCGAACTCAACGCTAAAGCTTCCCAGAATGGGCAGCTCCCCGGTCATTATGGATTTGCAAACGTTGTTTTTCACCGCGCGAGATAACCGCGGTCGCGACGTCGAGCTAAGCTGGCACGACCAGCTCATTTCTCGAACATATGCGCTTTCCTGCCTGTGCAAACAACAGGGTACAGAACCGTTCTGGACTATTTACGACGACCCGGATACCGATCCAAAGATATGCTGGCAAGCTGAAACAACTGACTACAACCTCATTATTGAAGCTGTTGCCATGCTCAGTCGCCGAGCTGTGGAAACAGCCAGAACTTCTACCTCCAACTCAGATACTCCCGGTTTTGACCAAGGTACTTATGAGCCGGCTACAGCCGCACAACAACGCCCCATATCGTCTGGCTATATCCCGCCACATTCGCCTGCTGCCCAGCAAGATGCAAATCAAGCGCCGTCCAAGAGTACTCGAACCAATGTCGACCTGACTGAAGGCGATTTGAGCCAGGTAAATGTGCCTCAGCTTTTGCAGGCATATCAAATGGCGTTGCTGACCGGCAAACTGGAAATAATCAATGAAAACGCCGTGGGATACATCTTTTTCTACCAGGGAAATCCGGTTCACGCTGGCACCCCAGCTGAATACGGGGACACAGCTATCCGCGAGCTGATCGGTTGGGAGGAGGGTGTTTACAGATTTTTGCCAGACGCTTCCACTTCTATGCGCTCGGTTGAAAAACGCTTACCAAATATAGTCGCCGAAGGTATTCAACTTCTTGATCAAAAACGATTGTTGAAAAAAAGTGGGTTGACGTACGAATCACTTCTTTTGCGCAAACACAAAGATCTAAGCGAAACAGAATTCAAATTGATGCTCACGAAGGGCGCACCACTGGATTACGCTCTGCAAAAAGAAATCTACGATTATCTCGCTCACAATCGCACTCTCACTGATTTATTGCGCGACAAACCGCTTGAGTATACGTTGTGGAATACGCTGCTCTACAACTTTTTATCGTGCGGCTTAATCGAAGTAAAAGAACCAGATACGGTGCGCGGAACGGCGCTTGAATTTCTGGGAGAGGCCAAAGATCAAGTGCTAACACTGGCAGCTTCATTTGTTCGCCCAGAAACTGGCATTTATAGCTTCGAAGCATTTTTATTCTTCCTTCAATACGAATACTACCGCTATGAAGCTTATGGATTTCCGCTTTCAATAATCGTTTTCGAAATGAAGAAAAAGCGGCAAGATCCAACTATGGAAGTTTACGATCAATTGCCCCCTAAAGCTGCTGCCATGGCTGCCATGCGCATCGACCTTGTGAAAAGGCCACTGGATACTTTAGCGCACTTCGAGGCGCTCGATCACGTAATTTTACTGCCTAACACCAAACCGTCTCAAGCAGCTTTTATTGCCAATCGCATTTATGAGAATCTAACAGCCACTCCGCTCGATCCTGAAATCGATAGCGGCAAATTATTCCTTGCTCTTGGAATTGCCAGCCTGCCTGCCGACGGCGAAGACCTCTCACATCTGCTGCATGCAGCCCGTGACGCTAAATTGCGCGCTTCGCAAGGCAGTTTCCCAATTGTCCTCTCGCGCACAGCGAAATCCTGATCTCTTTCAATTGAGAATAATATGAGCGCCAATCAGCCAATTTCAATTGAAACTTATGAACTTCTCCTTCGAGCGATGGTTCTCTCGCCTGAAGAACTGGAAGATTCAATCAAACTGGCTGAGCGCATGCATATGTCACTCGGACGCATGCTCGAGATGAACGGATATTGCTCTGAATCTGTCTTGCCGCTGGTAGCCAAGGTGCAATCGCTGGTTGCGGCTGGCCAAATCACTTTAGATGCGGCCGTCAAAGCCGCAGAATATATAGTACATCAACATGTCAGTCTGGAAATTGCTTTAAATTTGGTCAAAGCAACGACCGAGATCAAAAAAGAAGTGCCACTGAAAAAGAACAAACTTGGCGACTTTCTTCTAGTGACTGGCATCATCACAAAGCATCAGCTGGCAATTGCTCAGAACAAATGCATCAACACGAATTTGCCTCTGGGTATGTTGCTCGTGAACATGGGCATAATTTCGCAGTCTGTTTACTCTTGTGCAATTACCATGCTTCGATTGTTGCAAGACAACAGAATAGATTACGACCTTGCTACGCACGCTCTAAAGCGAGCCAGCGTGCGCCATCTCTCGGCAGAAGCATCTTTGTATGAACTAACCGGTCACAGCGATTTTGAGTTGAAATCATCGCATTCAAATCATCTGCTTTTACATTCAGGCTTAATTAGCTCGAACCAACTACTTACCGCCATGGAAGTGGAATTAGTCGAAGATACGCCTATCAGCGATGTGTTTGTCAAATTCGGCTACGTCTCTGAGCTATGCCTACATTCGGCTCTGCATCTTGCTTCCATGTCACTTGATGGTGAAGTCAGTGTAGAACAGTGCTGCGCTATCATCAAGAAAATGAAACTGGCGGTAACTGATGACGATGTCAACGAAATATTGAGCTGTCTTGATTCCGGTGACGACCACGAGCACAAATCATTTGATGTGGCTGACGTTCTGCTTGCTTCTGGCTTGCTTTCAAAAGACACCCTGGCAGTCGTCAAGCCGCTTGCTTTGAGCGCCCGCAAGAGCCTTTTAAGAACGCTAGTAGAAGCCGAATATTTCGACGAAGAAACTGCAGCACTAATAAACGAAACAAAGGACCTTTTAGAGTCTGGTCTGATCGTCATGTCACAAGCTAACATCGCTCTTGCTTACAGCATGGAAAACAAAATCAATGTAGTTTCAGCAGTCAATCATTTTGGATGGGCGAGAGCTATCGCCTGACTTGATTTTGTGTTAGACGCTCATTCCAGCGCAGTGACAATTTATGCCAGTAAATATGGTGGCATTAAACACGTCGAGCCGCTACAAATATGCCATCAAAAGTGGCGACGATAATGTCAGCATGCAATCGTTAATTCCGCAGCAATACGCTTTGAAATTGGAATATGCCCGCATTGAAAATGTCCTTCGAGCAGCGTTGCCGGAGTATCGCATCGAGCCGCGGAAAGGTGTTTTAAACAGTTGCACCTTTTTATTAAAAAATGTTTCTATTCCAACAAAATAAACAAAACAGTTTATTTTGTCGTTTAATAGTTACTTGTGAGAACAATCGGCTGCATGCTAACGTTGACTTGGAACTACCAGACACAATTTCATTAGGCTTGATTGCAGCATCGTAAAGCTAATTTGATTGCACTATGTGATCTATTTCAATGCGCAAAAATCAGACAGTTCACAAACTTCCAGTCTTACTTGCACTTCCGACATTAGCAGACGTACAAAGGCTTCACAGTGTAGCCGAGCTTCGAGAAGGTCAGTCGCATCAAATGTCCTGGACATTAGATGGTGAACGAAGGACTTCTTACAACCTCACTTGCACGTATTCGATAGAGCAAGGCGAACCCGAGTGGCAACTTTCCACGGGAGGCATAATGAGCCCGCAAGCAGACTTGTGGACTCACACCACACGAGATTTTGAACTGATTCTAAATTTGGTTCTTATGGAAAGTGGCGCCGAATCTACAGTTGAGGCAAACCAAAACACAAGTACTTTGAGCCGCATGCCCGTTTTGCCTTCATCTCATCAATATGATGAGTCTTTGAAATTGAGTCCATCATCCTCAAGCGAAAAAAACAATGCACCCTTCGTGCAACCAACCATTGAAAAAAAAACTTTATCGAATTCATTGCAAGGCAATTTAGCGGATATGCCTATTACCAGTGTTTTGCAGTCGATTGCTTTAAGCAAAATGACTGGTCGTTTAAGCGTCGAGCAAGATTTCGAAAGCGCAAATGTCTATTTTGAAATGGGTATGCCCGTTCATGCTGCGTGTTTGCAAGCAGAGGGTGATTTTGCTCTAATAGAGCTAGTGGCATGGGATACAGGACGCTTTAAGTTTTTTACCTCTGAACACACAACAAATAGAACCGTCAAAAAGCGGCTGGAAAATGCTTTAATCGAAGGAAGTGTTATTGCCGATCAATATAAGTATTTAATTAGTGCTGGCATCGAATCAGATACTTATGTAAGAAAGAAAAATGATTCATTGACTGAAGCTGAATTTGAGTCTGCTTTAGCCGCAGCTCCAGTTACGAATATGAAATTGCACCACCAAGTGTTTCAAAAAATTAGTGATACCCGTTTCATTGAAATACTTACAACGATTCCGCTCCCGAAGGTTGAGTGGATTCCCGTTATGTATAACTTACTTAGCAACAATCTGATTGAACTCAGCGACAAGCCAACTTTGGCATCGATCTATTCTCAACTTCAATTTATTGAGCTAGATCCGGTGAGTATTGAACAAGCATACGAAGCTATTCTTCGTCCTGATACAGGCGTTGCAAACTATCCTCTATTTTTACACTTTTTAGAATTAGAATTCCTCCGATTTGTACAGACAGGATTTGGCTTTAGCTTAGTCGTTTTTGAGATGTCGCTAAACAAAGATAGCGTCGATGGGATATTGAGCGCAAAAGTTCAAAAATCTATACTGCAAATTATTAGATCACAAATAAGGAAAATTGATGTAATCGGTCATTTCAGGACATTCGAGTTTGCTTTACTGCTTCCTGACACAAATTCACTTGGAGCGATATCACTCGCCAAGCAAATCCTAGAGATAATTAGGCTCAAAAATATCGGAGAAGAGTCTGAAGCGGAATTGAAATTTTTTATGGGGATTGCCTCGGCTCCGCACGATACGTCCTCTTTAGACGAGTTAATCACTGCGGCTTTATATGCCAAACAAATTGCCAAAAAAGAGCAAGCGTCCATAGTTACGTTTGAATCCCTGTATAGCTAGTCCAAACATTGTTGGATTATATCGCTGATCTCAATTTCAACTATGTTGAGCCAGCTGGCATGCGCTGGGGTGTAGTGTCTCAGACGCGACTGTCAACTGTCATCTGAGTGGCCACGACGAATGCCAATAGCCACGCGGTCTCGTTCATCGATGCCAGATATCCACACAAACAAAATAATGAAATACAAGCAGGCAAAAAAGAGTCCCGCGAACAAAAGAACCTGTTCGAGTGTGGTATTCATCCTCGCTCCTTTTAGCAACAGCTATGTGCTGCCGCCACTAAATCTTCTCTCTAAGTAAAACGCTCGAAGAGAGTAAAAAGTTCAAAGGAAAACAAAAAAAGAAGGGTAAGAAATGGTGCACATATTCTCACACAATCTGACTGCCGCTCAGTTAATTGATTTCAACCACACTCGCGCTTCTTCAATTTCGGCTAGTTTAAAGCTACGCACCGGATACGGATAAGCAGGAGCCAGAAAATCTGTCAGCTGCCGAGCCCACTGTTCATCTGAAACGACTGCCACACAATGAATGTCTTTCACATGTTTGAGCATATCGAAAATCAATTTCTCTTTGAAAACATCGAAATTGAGACCACTAAATTTCCGTACTTCTTTCAAAACACGAATGCGTCCATGTTTTTCGATCACTTGCAAAACTTTTTCTGCGACATCGTGATAGTCGCTTGCCTTAATTTCACCATCTACGACAATTTCGACGATGTCGTTATCTGCATTCTCGCGTAAATACATTTAAATATTCTCTCCTCAAAGTGTTTAGAAAATTAAGAGGGTTTCAAAGCCTGTTTGAGCCTGTGGCTGGCAATGCGCACATAAGCCAGAGAGATCAAACCGCCATAGGCAAAGACATCGAGATACCAGCGCCCAGCGCGATAATGTTTGCGCCAGAAACGATACAAGCCGCGATGGGATGACAAAATCATTTTTGCCTTCACTTGTTTAATGGATTGACCATAATGGTGCGTCACCTGAGCGGCAGTAGTGAACCAGATCTGCCAGCCTTTTTCTTTAATGCGATAGCACCAGTCCACTTCTTCAAAGAGCATAAAAAAGCCTTCGTCCAGCGTGCCAACTTCATCTATGACTTTACGCCGGACCAGCAAACAAGCGCCTTCCGGCTGATCAACTTGACGAATATCATCGTGCTCCCAATCGAGCATTTTATATTGTCTAAAAATTTCTTTGTCGGGAAAAATACGGCTCAATCCCAGCAGCTCGTAGAGCATTCCTAAGAAAGTCGGAAATTGACGACACGAGCGTTGAATCGATCCGTCTGAATTGAGTAATTGTGGTGCCACAATTCCAGCTTCTGGATGAGTGTTCATAAATTCGACAAGATGTTTTAAGCCGCCTGGATGGACGACAGTGTCTGGATTGAGCAGCACCACGAATTCGCCGGTGGCTATGTTCATGGCCTGGTTGTTCGCCGCTGCAAAGCCACGATTGGTGTCGTTAGCAATCAGCTTAACCTGAGGAAAATTCTCTGCCACCATTTCACTAGAGCCATCATCAGAGTCGTTATCCACCAGAAACACTTCAAAAGAATTGGCGAAAAATGGATCCAATAGTTCTTGCAAAAGACTCTGCAAAGACGCACGGAGTAATTCTCGTGTATTCCAACTTACTGTGATGACGCTTATTAGCATTAGATTGTGATTCTACTTGCTCGACCGGCTCAGAACTACTAAATACGACTAACAACTACTAAGAACTTTGGAATGTACCTAATATTTCCTCCACATAATTCTTGAAAGTCCAGGCTCGCGTAGAATTATCATCAACAATAGGTTAAAAAATGTCTTCTAGAACGTCTTCAAGACCAAATATCTTCTGGCTCAAGCGAGTGATCGACATTACCCTTTCGGCAGGCGCAATCGTTGTGTTGTCGCCAGTGCTTGTCGCTACTGCGATGGCAATCAAACTTGATTCCAAGGGTCCAGTAATTTTTTCGCAAAAACGCGCTGGTTTAAATGGCGAATTGTTTGAAATTTATAAGTTTCGCACTATGCGTACTGGCACTCCAGATTTACCGACCGACCAGATGTTGAAGTTGCCAAGCACGATCACGAAAACCGGCACACTGCTGCGGAAAACCAGTCTCGATGAATTGCCTCAGTTATTTAACGTCTTAATGGGACAGATGAGCATAGTGGGCCCACGGCCGGCTTTGTATAATCAAACCGAACTGATTCAGAAACGGCGGCAAGCAGGTGTTCTGGAGTTTTATCCAGGCATTACTGGCTGGGCGCAAATCAACGGTCGCGACGAATTGCCCGATGATGTCAAAGTTCAAGCCGATAAATTCTATTGCGACAACTGGAGTTTATTGCTGGATCTAAAAATTATTCTTGGCACTTTTGGCGCTATTGTGACCAAGCGAGGCGCAAACTGACACACCGGCACGCGATCTAAACAAAAATCTAATTCAAATCTAATTAAAATCCCCAAAGCAGGAAAAAAGATGAAAGGACTAATTCTCAGTGGTGGCAAGGGCACACGCATGCGCCCGATTACGCATACAGCAGCCAAGCAGCTTTTGCCAGTCGCCAACAAGCCTATTCTTTTCTATGGGGTTGAAGCGCTAATCGCCGCTGGTATTAAAGAAATCGGCATCATCATCAGCCCTGAAACAGGCGAAGACGTTAAATCAGCTGTCGGCAACGGCAGTCGCTGGGGCATCAAAATCGAATATATACTGCAAGACGCACCACTGGGGCTGGCTCATGCGGTTAAAACAGCAAGACCATTTTTGCAAGATGATCCATTCGTCATGTACCTTGGTGACAACTTAATCAAAGACGGAGTCGGTCCACTGGTTAAACGTTTCCAAGAAGGCAACGCCGACGCTTTTATCCTGCTCAAAGAAGTGGCCAATCCAAGCTCTTTTGGTGTCGCTCAATTAGACAAAGATGGCAGCATCATCTGCCTGGAAGAAAAACCCAAAAATCCCAAGTCGAATCTCGCTCTCGTTGGCGTCTATCTTTTCAATCCGATGATTCATAAAGCAATTGATGAAATTCAGCCAAGCAAGCGCGGCGAACTGGAGATTACTGACGCCATTCAACGCCTTATTGCCACTAAGCACAGGGTTGATAGTCATATCCTCGAAAGCTGGTGGCTGGATACCGGAAAGAAAGACGACATGCTTGAAGCCAATCGTGTGGTTCTTGATGAAATGACCGATGTTTCGATGCTCGGTACTTTTGATGAGGCCTCACGCGTCTCTGGTCGCGTGCACATCGGCAAGGGCAGCATCCTCAAAAATTGCGTAGTGCGCGGACCAGCCATGATTGGCGATGATTGCAACATTGAGAACAGCTATGTTGGACCATTTACATCAATCGGTGATGGCGCTCGAGTCAGTCATGCTGAAATAGAACATTGCATTCTTCGCGAACATTGCCAGATCATTGATTTTCACGGACGCATCGAAGACAGCTTAATCGGCGTCAACGTGGAGTTGACAAGAGGCAACAACAAACCTGTTGCGTTTCGTTTAATGCTGGGTGACGACAGTAAGGTCGAAGTCGTTTGAGGCACCAGCAGACCGCAAGTGCTCTTCTGAGATTTTATTCACCATTTGCGGCGCGTAGTTAAATTTAGTCGCGTTGATCTCAAGAAGCAAACCAGGGAAAATTTGCCTGGATGACTTGGCTCATCCAAATCTGCGGTCCATATTTTGCTAAGTCTAGCTGCGTAAAATCGCAATATCGTCAACCGAGGAATCGAAATGCAACTGCTCATTACTGGTGGTCTAGGCTTCATCGGAAGCAATTTTGTTCGCCTAATATTGAACACATATCCAGAATATAAAGTCATCAATCTCGATGCCGTCACATACGCTGGACACCATGAAAATCTGGCAGACGTTCAAACTAATCCCCGCTACAAATTTGTCAAAGGCGAAATTCAAGACGCCAAATTAATCGACGAAATCGTTTCTGGTCGCAAATTTGGTGCCATTGACGGCATCATCAATTTTGCTGCTGAAAGTCACGTCGATCGCTCCATCACGAACCCTGCTATTTTCGTCGAAACCAATGTGCTCGGCACTCAGGTATTGCTTGAAGCCGCCTACAGAAACGGCAAAAAAGCAGATGGTTCATTTGCCATCAAATATTTGCAAGTTTCCACTGATGAAGTTTATGGATCGCTTGGACCGACAGGTTTGTTCACAGAAGACACACCGCTTGCACCAAACAGCCCCTATTCTTCAAGCAAAGCCGGAGCCGATCTGCTCGTCCGCGCTTACTTCCACACTTTTGGTTTCCCAGCTTTCACCACTCGCTGCTCCAACAACTATGGTCCTTATCAACATCCTGAGAAACTCATTCCTCTATTCATCACCAATTTGCTAGCCAATAAGCAAGTGCCAGTCTATGGCGATGGTATGAATGTTCGCGATTGGTTGCATGTCGAAGATCATTGCCGCGCAATCGATGTTGTCTTCCATAAAGGACAGGCAGGCGAAGTTTATAACGTTGGTGGCAACAATGAACGCACCAATATGCAAATCACCAAATTGGTAATTGCAGAAATGGGCAAAACTGAAAGTTCAATCAAATATGTTCAGGACCGTCTTGGCCACGACAAGCGCTATGCCATTGATTCTTCCAAGATGCAAGCGGAGTTCGGCTGGACCCCCAAGCACACATTTGAAACAGGCATTCGCGAAACCATTGCCTGGTATAAGCAAAATCAAGCCTGGCTCGATGCAGTCACAACTGCTCAACCAACTGTTGTTGTTCCAGTAGTACCAACACCAGTTTCAGTCGGTTAATTGCCGATTCAACAAATTCAAAGAATTCAACCAAATCAAGTAAAGCGATGGAAGGGAACGCCTTTCATCGCTTAACTTTAGCTAGGCATTACGCTAAAATAGAAACTTGCCGTAACTAGAGGTCATTAAGCCATCCATGAGCAGCCAGAAAATCTTAGTCACAGGCGCAGGCGGAATGCTCGGACGAGCCCTGGTGCCGTGTCTTGAAGCACGCGGGCACACAGTAGTGGCTTTGCCCAAAGAAGACCTGGACATCACCAATTTTCCTCAAGTGCAATCCATTTTGAGCAAACACAAACCAGACCTGGTTGTTCATTGTGCTGCTTACACAAAAGTAGATCAAGCTGAATCTGAACCCGGTCTGGCTTATCACATCAATGGCTATGGCACCGAAAATCTGGCTGTGACCTGCAATAAGCTCGACATTCCAATGCTTTATGTCAGCTCAGATTATGTCTTTGATGGCGAGCAAAACTCTGCCTACACAACCTGGGACGCGACCAGACCGCTTTCCATCTATGGAAAATCAAAACTAGCCGGCGAAAAAGCGGTAATGCGACATTTGCACAAATTCTACATTGTGCGTACAAGCTGGCTCTATGGTCCGCATGGCAAGAATTTCGTCGAAACGATTTTAAATATGGCTGAACAACGTAAAGCACTGCGGGTAGTATCAGATCAATTCGGTTCTCCCACCTGCACCTTGAGCTTGTCAGAACTTATTGCTGACTTA
>Ga0182030_10009959_pt1 | contig 19386 bp, 13 predicted proteins | sample 812S3MmetaG_FD_121299 | JGI IMG/M metagenome (GOLD analysis project Ga0182030, IMG submission 121299) | Permafrost microbial communities from Stordalen Mire, Sweden - 812S3M metaG (Illumina Assembly) | ecosystem: Environmental > Terrestrial > Soil > Wetlands > Permafrost | place: Sweden... | reverse complement strand
TGGTCACGAGAACCGTTGGATCAACCCGTTCGACGGGCTTCCCCGCCGCAGACCTGCCTCCCGAAAGAGGCGCCGGTCCGGCCAAAGTTCAAAAATCTACGTTTTCAGATGATCGCTAACACCCGGTCACCGGCATCGACGAAGGCGGTAAGCCCTCGCCTGCCACGGCCTGCCTGGTGGAGGACTCCGGCGACGGGGCGTGCTATCTGGTGATCGGCGGCGAGTGGGGCCTTCGCCTGCGGCCTGCCGGCTCGGCGGAGGAATGGGATCTCGCTAATGCGACCCAGTGGGGCGCAACGTATTTCTTATTGGCTGGAGACGGCGGGGCACTGCGGCTTCTGTAGGACATGCTTCAGCTTGTCCCGGCGAGCTGTGCTCGCCCGCGTCGAGATGAGTGTCGACGGAAATTGGCGTTGGAATATCGGTTGAGTCGGCCACGGATTGTGGAGGTGAAGCGGTTTCGGGGGAGTTAATTAAAGCCCGGGTGCGCTAGGTTTGCCAAACTGAATGCCTAGCAACTTATTCTGGGCTTTGTCACCCCGCAGTGTCAGGCGCACGGAATCGGCGATCGCTTTGTTTACGTCATCGGCCAGGTATTGCTTCATGGCTTCGAAATTCTCTGTATTGAGCGAGGCGATATATTGTTTGCCAGTGCCGGCAAGTGCGATCATGACAAACCGGAACCAGGAGGCCCGCGCGCCGGGATCGATATGCGCGAAGAGCCGGTTATCGTGCCAGAGAAAACCCATCGTGTGATTTGATCCCTGCATCAGGAGGACCCAATCGAAGCAGATAATTCGGGCGGCGTTGATGCCGTCGGAATCGTCCCCTTCAATCTGCACGGCGATGTTATACCGGATCTGATTGTCGCCGGTATTGCTTTCGAGCAGCATGCCTGCCGGCAGCCGGGGATACATAATTTCGGCGAGCGATCTGAACGTCCGGTCGAGTTCGCCCGCAGGATTACCTGCCACATAGCTGGCAGCGTCGCGGTCTTCCTCCACTCGCCGCTCTCTGATTCTCTGGGCGCGCTCCTGCAACGACGAAGCGAGGTTCAAGAATTCGCTTAGGCGGTCACGTTCCGATTCCAGTTCGGCGATGTGCCTCGCCAATGCTGCGTATTCATCCAACGCGCGCTTGCCTTGCAATGATTGCAATTTCTGGTCCCGCAAACTTGCAACTTGCTCGCGCTCGGCAGCCAGATCGCGCCCTTTGGTTGCCATTGCTGCGCGGTCGCGTTCAAGTCTGGTTTTGCGGTTGACGGCCAGTGAGTGATGAAATTCCTCGACCGCATCGAGGTGCGCGAGTGCTTCAGGTTTAAAGATTGCTTGCAGACCGCCGTACAGCTCCAGCAAATCGCCCTTGGAAATATCGGGGTGCTGGGCCAGAGACTTATCGATGTTGTCTCGTTGAAACTGCAAGACCGCCTCGGCCCTTTCAATCTCGCGCAACTTCTTCGTCAGGTCGCCTGCTTGCAACTCGATCGCGCGGTAATCTTCAGCAACCTGAAACTTATCCCGATCTTCGATGAGCCGCGGAATCTCCCGCTCAAGCCATTCGGCTCGCAACTTCGGATTTGTGCCGGCACGGAACATTTCATGCAGAACGGTATCGTCCTGCCAGTTTTTCAGTGTGTAATTGATCGCGTCTAAATCCAGCTTCTGTTGCCGCTTGCTAGCAGCCATGGACCAATCGAGGCCGAGCAGGTAAAGACTTCGTAACTTCGCATCAAAATCAGGCTCTTTCTTGGTCTTAATCGGGTCGAGGCAATCCTCGCGGGTGTACCGGGCAAAGCGCTTAAAAAGCGAGCGAAAACTGAGCAGCGGGGCCGCAGGATCGATATGAAACACGCCACTGCCGCCCAGCCAGTTGCGCAGATCGCCGAGCGAGATGGTGTGACCGTCCAAGGCCACCTTCTTGCCATCGCCGGAACGCTGAATCACATGTTCCCGGCCGTTGATTTCGATGGCCAGCTGAAAATTCCAATCTGGAACGGTGGCAGCTAGAGTCGGGTCCCCATTTGCGCCCAGGCAATGATGCACGAGGCCTAGCGACAAAGTCTTGCCGACGCCGTTGCTGCTGCCCTCTTTCGTTTTGTCGAGCGGCCCGTCGCCAACGATGAGCGTCAGCCCTTCGTGATTGAAATTGAGCGTATGAAATCTCGGATCGTCGCAACTGAGTTTGATCAATCTCATGTCGATGATCCTTGACCAAGGCGGAAGACACGGCCCTCGGGCGTTGCGGCGATTTGCCTAATTGCAAAGAGCAGGTCAATCGCAAGCACCACTTGGGTGAAGGACGGCGTCCGTGGCCAATCTGCAGCGTTGTGGTTGATAAGGCTCCACAGTTCATCAACACTGCGCGGCTCCACAACCAGTTGGCGGATGTGACCCGCTATGGCGAGCGTCGATTCGCGGAACTGAACGTGCTTATGCGGTAGCAGTGCCGTCTGGATGATCATAGGCGTCACAGGTCTCGAAATATTTTGCAATAACAAGTTCCGCCGCCGCGCGGTATGCGCCGAGCGAATGCGGATGTGTCAAGGTCGGCGGTATCAACTTTTCCACCAGCCAGAAATATCGCCGGTTCCCGGCGTCTTGTAAACCGTCCGGAATTGCCACCTTGCTTTGCTGGTAGTAATCACGAATTTCCTGAGCGATTGCTTGGCGGAGGCCGAAGTCCCGCTTGTCCAAAAATTCGTCGATCAAGGAAACCTGATACGACAGCGCTTTCAGTTTGGAGCCCACCGGGTCCGTGAGCCCGTTAAACTCAATTTTCTCATCAAAATCGGGAGCCTTGTCCGTCAGAAAAGTTAGATGGGCGTCCGCGCTGTCGGCAAGCGACTTTAGCAATTCAGAAACTTCGCGTGGATCGACAAAGGTAACGTCAGCCGGCGGAATACCGCCGATGATGTCCTGCCGTTTGTCCAGCGCGAGCTGCATAAAACACTCCAGCAACTCCGCCATCGGAAAGCCCCGCGCCTTGCTTAGCTTTTTGTCCTTTTCTAGCTTCTGCAGCGCGCTGGCAATGGGTCCAGGAATGCCCTGAAACCGATCATTCATCACAAACGAATAGCGGTGCACTTCCTGCCATTTTTCCGGCAGCTTATCGAAATCATCTATCGCTTTTTTCAGGGCCGTGGTTTCCGAATCGGCTGCAGAGGTTGTGGGCTTCGGACCATAGATCTGAAAATAATGGCCCTCATCAGGTATCCAGCCGTCATTCCCGCCATCGCCCCAGTTTCCCCATGGCGTGATCGATTGAAAGCCTGGATGCGCATAACCCATGACCTGATTGAACAAATGCTGAAACGCATCACCCGAGGCTTTGTACACTTTCAGTTGAAAGAACTGGCGATAGTAAAAATCCTCGTTTGCGCCCATCAGATGCCAATCCTCCCAACTTCACCCACGCTGATATAGATCATGGTTCGCCCGAATACTACAACATAACATCCTTTGTTGTAGTAGTTTAGCCGAGTTGTTTCTCTTTGCGCTTGGTTTCAATGACGGCGATGTTCCTGGTCTGTGCAATCAGACGCCCAAGCGCGGGCTGGCTCAGGCCCTCAGCTTCAAAGTGAACAACGGCATTGCCTTTGGTGGTGATGATGACCTTGCGGCTTTGTTGGGCTTTGAGATATGCGAGGATGACCCTGACCAATCCCGCTGTCACCACACAAGCAATCTGCAGGCCGGAATTCATTACGACCCCAACCTGCGGAGGCCGTTCACTGAATTCGATGTTGCCTTCTTGCAGGAGCGCGATGAACGGTTCGTAACTGTCCCTGAACAGGGTAATTTCGATGGCGGGGGCGCTGAGCAGTTCCTTTTCCCAACCGTCCATACTTGGAAGGTTGTCCTTTATCAAACAATACAACAAAATGGAAGGAAATATTTTTGGGCGTTGGTCATGGGTGCTTAACTTAACCGCTTTGGAGATCGCGAACGCATGACGGAAGATGCTGGCGGAAGGCGGCGCAGGCTTGGGGAAGTTGTACTAGCTTGGCTAACGCGCTCGAATGCGGACGGCCTTCGCCATTCTCAGAACGTGTTCCAGTTCCAGAAACTGGTCCAGTTCAACCTTCTCCTCGGGCTGCAACCCCTCTTCCCTTTCAAGCTCTAACAGCGCGGCGACTCTCTTCTGCGCCTCTGGGGATGGACTGGCGGAGCTCACTATCATCCACATCAGCACCCGACCGGTTTGCCGTTTGCCACCGCCCCGTTGGCCCTCGGGCTTTCGCCCCACCGAGCGTCCCGATGGACCGATCGCAGGACCTCCGCGACCTTGGCGGCCAGGTCCCCGGCCTCTACCGGTTTGCTGATCACGGCATTGGCGCCGAACGTCAGGGCCACTTTGAGAAAATTCGCGCCGAATCCACCGGACATCGCGATGATGCCGATGCCGGGCACCTCTTTGCGGAGGGCCCGGACGGTTTCAACCCCTTCCTGCCCGGGCATTACGAGGTCGGTAATGACAAGGTCCACTGGGCCTGTGCGCACTTCCTGAAGAGCTTGCTTTCCATTGGCGGCTTCTACCACCTCATACCCCTCTTCCTCCAACGCGGTGCGGAAGAAGGCTCGCACGCCGGGCTCGTCGTCCGCCACCAGCACTCTCGCCGGGCGGAGGCGCGGCTCGCCGGCCGCCGGCACGGTCACAGCCGGCTGCAAAGCGTTGAGAGCCTCCCTTACTTTGATGGCGAGCGTTTCCGGAGAAAACGGTTTATTGAGAAACGTGCCGGCGGAGTCCAGCATCTGGCGGTCCCGGATGGCACGCTCGCTGTACCCGGACATGAAGACAATCGCCAGGTCGGGGCGCAACGTCTTGACCTTTTCGGCCAAGTCCCATCCCGACATCCCAGGCATTACCAGGTCGGTGAGCAGCAGGTGAATCCGTCCTTCGTATTGCCGGGCCTGCTCCAGGGCCTCCTCCGCGCTGGCGGCCTCCTGGACCTCGTAACCGTACTCGCTCAGTACGCGTGCCGCCATGGTCCGAAGCTGCTCCTGATCCTCCACCACCAGGATGGTCTCAGCCCCATGCAAGGCGAGCCCTTCCGGCGCCGGTTCGTCGGGAGTGCGGGCTCCGGCTGCCACTCTCGGCAGGTAGATCTTGAAGCTGCTCCCCTTTCCCTGTTCGCTATTCACCCAGATCGATCCACAGGTTTGTTTGACGATGCTGTACACCGTCGCCAAGCCCAGCCCGGTGCCTTCTCCGGGATCTTTGGTGGTGAAAAACGGCTCGAAAAGGTGGCTGACGATTTCTTTCGACATACCCACGCCGGTGTCGCTGACTTTCAGCTCCACGTAGCTCCCCGGGGTGAGTTCACGGTGCTGATCGAAGACGCTTTCGGTCAAATCGACATTGGCGGTTTCGATCAGCAGAGTGCCGCCAGTGGGCATAGCGTCGCGGGCATTGGTGGCCAGGTTCATGAGGACCTGATGGAGTTGCCCGGGGTCCGCCTGCACGAACCCTAAGTCCGGACTCAGCGAAGATTCCAGGCGAATATCCTCGCCAATCACCCGTCCCAACATCCTCTCGACTTCCAGGATGATGTCGTTCAGATTGACATCGCGGAACTCGACTACCTGCTTGCGGCTGAGGACCAGCAGTTGGCGTGTGAGGGTGGCGGCCCGCTCGCCCGCAGTGCGAATCTCGGCAGCCAATTGGGCGCTGGGATCGTTGGGCGGGAAACTGCGGATAAGCAGGGCGCTGTATCCGTTGATGACGGTGAGCAGATTGTTGAAATCGTGGGCGACCCCACCCGCCAGGCGGCCGATGCTCTCGAGCCTTTGCGCCTGCTGGAGTTGCTCGCGAAGCTGCGTCTGTTCCTGTTCGGCATTCTTCTGCTTGGTGATATCCAACCACGCGCCCACCGCTTCCACGGGCGCACCGAACTCGTCGCGGATCAGGCGAAATTCCGTGCGTGCCCAGCGGTATTCTCCGTCGGCATGCCTAAACCGGTACTCCTGCGTGCTGTGTCCGAAAGCAAATAGATCAGCCCGGATCTGCTCCTTGACGCGCTCGAAGTCATCCGGGTGAAGGCCGGTCATCCACCAATCGCCGCCGATGGTCGCTTCCGGCGAGTATCCGAGAATCTCCCGCACATTCTCACTGGTCCAACTGATGCCGAGAATTTCGTCCGGCGTCACGGTAATGGTGAATAGAATGGCAGGGCTGGAAACCACCACCTGGCGCAATCGTTGCTGCGCCTGACGGAATCTGGTCTCCAGCTTGAGACGCTCGGTGATGTCCAGGAAGGTGACCACGGTTCCCACTACCTGGCCGCCGCGATTGATAGGATGCGCCCAGTACTCCGCCGAAAACCAGGATCCATCCACCCGCCAGAAGACCTCGGTGCCCACATGAGATCCGGCATCCCGGCGAACGGCACGCAGAATACTACTATCTTCCAACGATTCGGTGGCGCGCCCGGAGGCGTGAGTCAACTCCTGCATGCGCTTCCCCAGCAGCTGTCCAGGCCGATCGTATCCCAGCATGCGCGCGCAAGCGGCATTGGCAAAGGTACAAAAGCCGTTCCCATCGATCCCGTAAATACCTTCCGCGGTGGAATCGAGGAGCAGCCGTATGTGCTCTTCGCGCTCGCGCAGGGCCGCGACAGCGCGGCTGCGTTCGATACCGATGCCGATGCGTTGCGCCACCGCTCCTACGGCGCCCAGGGCTGCCGGGTTGAGCTCCTGGCGGGCATACACTTCCACCACGCCGAGCAGCCGGTCCTCGACGACGATCGGATAGCCAGCGAAGGCAGTGAGCTTCTCCTGCCGCATCCAGGCGAGATCGCCCGCTCCGGCATCGGCGAGCAGATTATTGGTGATGCGGGGCTGGCGCAGTTGCGCGATCGCTCCGGCGTCGAATTGTCCGGGCACCAGCCGCCGAGGAACCGGATCGGTGTCGACGATAGGACCGGCGCCAGACTGGAGTTCGAGCGTGTTCTCCTCTTCGTGAAAGACCCAGATGCGGGCCAGCGCCAGGTCGAGGTGTCCGGCCAGGGCGTCCGCGCACATTTGCAGCATGCCTGGTAATGTGTCGCTGCGCGTACAGGAGGCTTCCACCTCGCGGTTCAGCAACTCGTGGCGGACCCGTTCGGCGAGGGCCTTTTCGGTCTGTACGCGCGCCGCGATCTCCCGCTCCAGTTCGGCGGCATGGCTCAAGACACCGGCGTAGAGACTGCCGTTTTGATAGATCCGGCCTACTTGCGCACCCAGGATGGTCGCCAGCCGCTCATCTTCCTGGCTGAACTCGTCGCGCCCCACCTTGTCGATCAGCACGAGGCATCCGTAGATCCGAGTGGGCGATGAGATGGGCACGCCCAACCAGGAACGGATGGGAGGATCGGTTCGAGGGAATCGGCCGGCGTCAGGGGCGGCCTCAGGGGTTCCCTCCGGATTGTGAAGCCGTACCGCCCGGCCTTCGGTGAGCACCGTCTTGATCGGCTCCGTGCCGGGATCGGGCGACCCAAGCCGGGCCGCGGTTTGCGCGTCCATTCCGCTGGTGAACACCACCTGCGGGCGCACCATGTCTACGTCGATAATCGCGCTGATGGCATACCGGGCACCGACGATCTCGCGGGCCGCCTGCCCCAGGCCTTGGATCAGGCGCTTATGGTCCAGCTCGGTTCCCAACTGCAGGCCAAGCTCCAGCAGAGCGGACAGGCGCTCGTTGGTGGCGCTCAAGTCGGCGACCTTCTCAGAGAGCTTGTCGGTCACCACGCGCAGGTGCTCGCGCTCGAAATCCTCCGGTGGCCCGGCGACGGCCCGCTGCGGTGTCAGCCCCAGGACGCTTTCCACCGCGCGGAGAACATCTTCCGGTTCCGACGGTTTGACGATCACTTTCGCCACTCCACACGACAAGGCCAGCGATCGCGCCGCCTGTTCGTGATAATGGGCGGTACAAAAGATGACCGGAGTTTGCGCGATGGCCGGGTCCGCCCGCAGTTGGCGCACCAATTCGTATCCGTCCATGGTGGGCATGAGGATGTCGGCGACGATCAGATCCGGATGTTCGGCTCGTGCGATGGCGAGGGCGTCTGCGCCGTCGGCGGCTTCCAGCAGGCGGTGTCCGCCGTACCCCAGCAGCGTGACCAGGTAATCCCGGTTCGACGGTTGGTCATCGACAATCAGAATGGTCCCCATCGGTCAGTGTTCCCTCTCTTCAGCGCGGCAGCAGTTGAACTTCAGCGTTCCCGGCTGAGAAGTGCGGAGCCGGAGCGGAAGGAAATCCTCGATCTGTCCAACAAAGGCTTCGGGGTCGATCGGTTTGGGTAAGTAGCCGTCGAAGCCTGCTGCAAGTACACGCTCGCGGTCTCCCACCATTGCGAGCGCGGTCACTGCGACCAGCGGAATGGTCTTGGTGAGCGGATCGTCATGCAGGCGGCGAGCTACTTCGAAGCCGCCGATATCCGGGAGTTGCACATCGGAGACGATGAGGTCCGGAACCAAACGGCGGCCCAAGTCTACCCCCTCCATTCCGTTCTCCGCAACCAAAACCGTGTGGCCGAACGCCGTGAGCAGGTAGCTCATCAAGTCGCGATTGGCGGCGTTATCCTCGACGATTAGAATGCGGGCTGGCGGCATTCTTACGCTTCCTCCAACAGCAGCGTGAAGGTGCTGCCCTGTCCGGGTTGGCTGTGGAGCTGGATGTCTCCGCCCAGCAATTCGGCCAGTTTGCGGCTGAGATGGAGTCCCAGGCCCGTTCCTTGGCGTCGCGAACGGCTGCCGGCGCCCACCTGGGTGAAGGGCTGAAAAAGCTTGGCCTGATCTTCCGCGGAGATGCCGGGCCCGGTGTCGGAAACCCGCAACGCCACGAGTCTCCGAACTCCTAAAGCTGTGGAATTTGAGGCGAGCCCATTTTCGTGGCGCAGGCACTCTTGCCTGCCGGGTCGAGACTCGTCTCGACCCTCTTCGGGCGCCAGGGCTGAAGCTGCGGAATTTGAGGCGGTCCCGGCAGCGGGGATATGTGCGCTTCGTGTGGCAGGCAATCTTGCCTGCAGGCGGCCTTTCAGGCCGCCGGGCGGGCTGGAAAGCCCGCCTGCAGCCAGGATTGGCTGCCACACAACAGGGCTGCGGCCCAGCTCAGTTTCCCCGGCCGCCAAATCTGCCCCCGCGAGTGTGGGCTGGACCGCTCCCTCCGGTCGCGGCTCAGTATCGGCGCACTGAGTTTCCGAGCCGTGACCGAAGGGAGTGGTTTCCGGGCTCACTGCAAATTCCACGAGATCAGGCGTCCGATGTCTGCCCACCACAATCGTGACACCGCCACGTTCCGTGAACTGGATGGCGTTGCTGGTGAGGTTCAGCAGAATCTGGGTGAGAGATCGCTGGTCCGCACGGACGGAAAGTTCCGGCGGATCGATGGCCACCGCGATGCTGAGCCCCTTGGCTTCGGCTGCCGGGCGTAACGCCGCCACGGTTTCTTCGACGACGCCTTGGCAGACCACCGGTTCCCGGCGGATTTCCACTTTGCCGGATTCGATCTTGGCCAGGTCGAGCAGGTCGTTGATGAGAGAGAGGAGGTGCCTGCCGTTGGCTTGCACGGTTCGCAGGTGCTTCTCCTGGTCCGGTAACAGCGGGCCCGGAAGCTTCATCAGCAGCGTCCCCGTGAAGCCGAGGATGGCATTGAGCGGCGTGCGCAACTCGTGGCTCATGGTTGCCAGGAACCGGTCCTTCGCCTCACTGGCATTCGCCAGGGCCTGATTGGCGTTCGCCAGCTCGACGTTCTTCTCCTGCAAAGCCTGTTCGAACCGCTTCCGCTCCGTCACGTCGCGGATCGAACTGCTCAGCAGAATGCCGTCCTCCGTTTCGATGGGGCTGAGACTGATTTCCACCGGAAACTCGCTCCCGTCCGCCCGCAGTCCGAACAGGTCCATTCCGCTTGCCCTGGGCCGCTGCCTCGGATCGTGGAAATAGTCTGCCCGATAGTCTTGATGATTCTCGCGATACCGGTCCGGGATCAGCATTTCGACGGGCTTGCCGAGCATCTCGGCGCGCGGGTATCCGTAGAGTTTTTCCACCTGGGAATTCACCAGGACGATGCGCCCCTCGCGGTCCACGATCACCATCGCCTCCGGAGCGGACTCCAGCAGCCCACGAAATTTCTCCTCCGCCTTTTTGCGGAAAGTGAGATCGCGAACCGCACTGATGAGGTACCGTTGTCCGTCGGCTTCGATCGGGCTCAAGCTGACTTCCGCCGGAAATTGCCGGCCATCGCGCCGCAGACCGAACCGCTCTGGGCCGTCGCCCGCCGGGCGAACGCATGGCTCCGCCGAAAACGCGTTGGGCACCAGCATTTCCACCTGCATTCCAATCAATTCCTCGCGTGAATAGCCGAAGAGCTTCTCCGTCTGGTAGTTGCTGAGGAGAATGCGGCCATTCAGATCGGCGATCATCATGGCGTCGGGAGCGGCTTCCAACAGTCCTTCGACGGCCTGCGCCACGGTGACTTCGCGGCCGATGTCTCTCGAAATAAGCAGATCTCCGGCATGCTCCCCGGAGGAATCGAAATGGGGTGTCAGGACGGCATGGGCCATCACACGCTGGCCGTTGGCCTGCACACCGGCGACCACGCCCTCCCATTTGCCACTGAGGAGCGCGGTCTCTCGCATCGTCTGCGGCAATCCGGCCGCGACATCGTCGGGCGTGTACAGAAAATCGCAACGTGTTCCCAGCACGTCCGCCGCCTGGTAACCGTAGAGCCGGCGGGCACCCTCGTTCCACAGAACGATCTTGCCATCGGGGTCTTGCGCAATTATGGCGTATTCAGTCGATGACTGAAGGACTTCGACGGCGAAAGACAGCCGCTGTTGCGGATTCCCGCTCGCCGCCCCTATGTCCAGAAGCATTGGGTGTTCCGTCTCTCCTTATGGCTGAGCCGAAACGACATGGCTGGCCCCCCAAGCCTATACATCCTAGCAAGCCCCCCTACCTTTAGATATCCGTAGAACTACCCAAAAAGTTAACCCCTATATCCGCAGAGTAATATTGCAGCTGGATCGCCTCCGTCATTTAAGGCTCCGGCGGGAGAAGTCCGCGGCGAATGGCGTGGCGAATGAGATCGGTCTGGTTCTGCAGTCCGAGTTTCTTCATGATGCTCGCGCGGTGGCTTTCCGCAGTCCGGGGACTGATGTTGAGGGTGGCCGCGATTTCCGGCGCAGTCTTTCCTTCAGCGGCCATTTGCAAGACTTCGCGCTCGCGTCGCGTCAGAGTTTCGTGAGGGTCGAAAGTGCCGGACTTGGATTGTTCGAGATACGCGTTGAGAGCGTCTTCGGTGATCGGCGGACTGAGGAATCGCCGGCCCACCGCGGCCTCGCGCACCGCAAGCACGATTTCGTCTTCCGGACTGCCTTTCAACACGTAGCCGATTGCCCCGTTTTGGAGCGCTTGCGCGATAAAGGGAGTAGCGTTATGCATCGAAAGGACTACGATGCGAGTCCGGGGCGCGCGGCCGCGCAGGATGCGCATCACTTCCAGCCCGCCAAGTCCCGGCAGCATCAGATCGAGGACCAGCACCTTGGGTTTCAATTGTTCGACCATGCGGACGGCGGTAGGACCGTCGGCGGTGGCTCCCAATACGGTAAAGTCCGGCTGGGATTCCAGCAGGGAGCGGAGTCCCCTGAGGAGGATCGGAAAATCTTCGGCCAACACAATCGAGACGGTCACAGCTTCCTATGCGAATTCCTATGCGAAGGCTACGCTTCGAAAGCGGCGCGCGCCGAGAGCGGCAGCTCCGCGACAACCACGGTTCCGGTGCCGGGCGCGGATTCGAACGCGATGGATCCGCCCAGCAGCAACACCCTCTCCTGCATTCCCAGCAAGCCGCTGGAACGCGATCCGGCCAGCGTATCCGCCGGCACGAAGCCGCAGCCCGCGTCTGCGATTTGCAGGTTCAGCAATTCTCCATCGCTCCAAACCTGCACCTTAACTTCAGCTACGCCGGCATGGCGCGCCACATTGGTCAAGGCCTCCTGCACGATGCGGTACGCGGCGGTCTCGATTTGTGGAGCGAAGCGCATGGCGATTCCCGCGTGTTTGAAATTCACCATGACTCCCGTGAGCGCGGTAAATCTTTCGAACAGGCTCAGCAGCGCCGGCAGCAGGCCCAGTTGGTCCAGGTCGGCGGGCCGAAGGTCGGATGAAACCCGCCGTACGCGCACCAGAATTTCGTCCACCACCGCCTGGGCCTGATCGAGCCGCGCCCTCATGACGTCCGGCGCCGCAGTGCTCTCCGGCCGCAGCATCAATCGCAGCCCGGTGAGCAGTTGGCCGATCTCGTCGTGGAGTTCGCGCGCCAGATGACGGCGCTCGGTCTCTTGGATTTCGATCAGCCTGCTGGCGACGGGTTGGGGTCCCGCTGGAGAACAGATATTAACCATGGTTAGTACGGGCCTTGTGCTCGACTGACTCCTGTAAGAAACAACACATAACAGGATATACGCGCAAGGGGCTATTGACAACCCGATGGCCGCCGTAGCGTCGGGATATTTCAATAAGTGCTATCTTCTAATGGACTTAGCTGTACTATTAGTAATTGTATTATGGAATGGTGCTGAGCCAAAAATCTCGAAATCGCTTGTCATGCGCCGTGCGGCTACACCTCTCGGCGAGCAACGGAATTGACCGGAGCTCCAAAGCATCAACGTGCCAACCTCGTGTGGCAGATCTTGCCTGCAGGCAGCCGGCCCCTGGACTTTGGCCATTCACGGCGTGCGGTCGGCCGGCGAAGTGGGGCAGGCTTCAGCCCGACTTTCTTCGGCTTCGCCTAAAGGCAGTGGGCGGTGCCGAAGCCCGAGAAACTCTTTGAGTATCGGAAACGGCGGCCTGGAAAGGCCGCCTGCAGGCAAGATTGCCTGCCACACGATGGCGTAGCGGCACATCTCATTTTCTGCGCCATGTTGGCAGGGCAGGGCGAGCTGCGCTCGCCTGGACAAGCTGAAGCATGTCCTACAGGGAAACGTGAGGGGCTTCGCCACCCAATTGTTCGATGGCGGATTGCAGATCGAGGGTGCGCACCAGACGCGCCAACGAGTGGGGATGCAGGCCGAGCAGTGCGGCGGCCCGCGCGTGACTGCCGCCCTGCCGGTAAGCCTTCAGGACCAGTTCGCGCCTGGTCTCATAGACCTCGCGGTGATAGCGGGGAACCAGATCGTCCGCCACGTCGCGCGCCGGCAGTACGAATTCCGGGAGATCTTCGGGCAAAATTCCCTCTGTGGAACCCACCGATACGGCGCTCTCGATGGCGCACTCCAGCTGGCGGACGTTCCCGGGCCAATCGTAACGCAGCAGGCAATCGCGCGCCGCGGCTGTGATTCCCAGCACGCGCCGCTTCTGGCGGGCACTCTGCTCCAGGCGGAAATAGTTGGCCAGCAGGGGAATGTCTTCGCGGCGCTGGCGCAGCGGAGGAACTTCGACGGACAACACCCGCAAGCGGAAATACAATTCCTGCTGGAATGTGCCGTCCGCAGCGGCAACCGAAAGGTCATGATCTGTGGCGGCGATGATACGCACGTCGGCAGCCGTTTCCCCGCCGGCGCCCAGCCGCTCGAACTGTTTCCCGGTCAGCAGCCGCAGCAGTTTGCTTTGCACCGCGAGAGGCAGTGACGAGATGCCGTCCAGGAACAGCGTGCCGCCCTCGGCCAACTCCAACTTGCCCGCTTTGCTTGTAACCGCGCCGGGAAACGCTCCGCGCTCGTAGCCGAACAACTCGCGATTGAGAAAGGTCTCGCTGAGGGCCGCGCAGTTCACCGCTACGAATGGCCGGCGCGCCCGCGGACTGGAATCGTGCAGTGCGCGCGCGGCGAGTTTCTTGCCGGTGCCCTTCTCGCCGGCGATCAGCACGGTGCCATCGAGCGGCGCCACCTGCCCGATAAACTCCAGCACGTGGCGGATGGCCGGCGTTTCGCCCACGATGGGACATGTCAGAGCCGGTCCGTCGGCGGAATGCGCGCCCATTTCATCCAGCAGGAAAACGAAGACGGACAGACCCACGGCGATCTGGTCGCCGTGATAGAGGGTTCGCTCCTTGATGGGAATTCCGTTTACGAAAGTGCCATTCTGGCTTTCGTGATCGGCGATGCGAAAGTGGCCGCCCGCAAGTTCGATGGTGCAATGGTGGCGCGAAATGCTCAGATCGGCTTGCGAAAGGCTGTTCTCGGATTTTCGGCCGATGGAAAAGCGATCGGCCGAAATGGTGTAGGTGGTGCCTTTCAGCGGTCCATCGATAGCGACGAGTTGGGGTATCACAGTGCCGCTAACGAGTATCTTATGCCGGAGCGCCGGAAACAAGCGCCGGTCCGCTATTCCGCCACATCGGTGGCTTGGGCGAAGTACAAACCCACGGCGCGGTCGATATTGGCGCGGGTCATGCGGACCGCCCGGCCTTCATATTCGCTGATGGCTTTCACCAGGCGGTAGATGTCGTTGGGGTAGCAGGCGCGCAGGAACTTGTTGCCGGCGGCGGCCACGCGTTGCCGCAGGTACTCCGCGCATCCCGGCTCACACGGCACCTGGTGGGACTGCGCTACACGATGGAAGATCTGGTCGAAGACGGCGGCGCTCACATTGTCCACCAGCACCTTGGTCTGGATGCGGCGCAGGAAGGCTTCGTCGGCCAGGTCGTGCGGATTCATGTTGGTGGAGAAGACCACCATCAGTTCGAAGGGCACCTGGAATTTCATGCCCGACGACAAAGTCAGGTAATCCACGCGGCGGTCGAGCGGTACCACCCAGCGGTTGAGGAGTTCGCGCGGCGTCACCGTCTGGCGGCCGAAGTCGTCGATGATCAGGATGCCATTGTTGGCCTTCATCTGAAACGGCGCGATGAAGCAGCGGGTGGATTCATCCAGCTGCAACTCCAGCATGGAAGCTGAGAGTTCGCCGCCAACCGTTATGCAGGGCCGCTTGCACACTGCCCAGCGGGGATCGAGCAGTTCGTCGGTGGAGGGCATCGACTGGTGCACCACCGGATCGAACAAGGTGATGATGTGGCCGTCCACCTCTACCGCATAGGGTATCAACACGGTGTCATTGTAAATCCGCAAAATGCGCTCAGCGATGCTGGTTTTTCCGTTTCCAGTCCCGCCGTAGAGGAACAGCGATTGGTGGCCGATGAGCGATGGCCCCAGCGAATCCAGCAGGGCATCCGGCAGCACGAGGTCGCTAAATGCCTGCCGCAGGCTCTCGCGGCTGAGCTGGATGTGCGCGGTCTGGGCCTTTATCACACTGTGATATTGCTGAATGGAGACGGGGGCCGGTCCTACGTACATACACACTTCACTGCGCGCCGTCGCCAAAGCGCGCCCACCGGTCGTAAGCGTAAAGGAATAGTCGTTGCCAACCATACCCTTCACCTCCAGCAGTTGTTGCTGGCGGAACTGATGAAACATGGTTTCCAGAATGGGAAACGAGAGCATCAGTTTCGAATGCAGGGCTTCCAGGGTGCCGGAACCATGCAGCCACAAGTAGCGCAGAAACAGGTCGGCGACCATGGCGCGCGGAATCCCCAGATCTTCTATGCGATCGGGGAGCAGGGGCCGTACACCCTGCGACTCATTTTGTTCCAACGTGGCTTGCAAAGGGTTCATGTTGCAACAATGCTCCACTGCCTCGCCGACCGAGGTTGCGAAACTGAAAGCTCCGAAACTGAAATATAGCGGGGGGATAAGTCTTGCGACAATACCTCAATGGTTAGCTTTTTGTAGCGGTTGGCTTTTAGCTGCCGGCTCTTGGCAAGCTAACTTTGGCCATGCTCCGAAAGGGCCAACCGTTGGGATCTGCATAACCAAGGGCTCCGCCCTTGAAATCCCTGCGGGATTTGGAAGACAGAAGCGGCCCCTTCGGGTCCGATGAAGTCTTGACAGCCCCTGACGGGGCTGTCGGAAGTCAGAATGGGTCGGTCGGGCATCCGGCTGGTGGCGCCGAGAATCTCTCTTACATTCGGCCATTCGCGAAGTACTTCGGTTTACGAGAGGACAGCTAAGAATCTAAAAGCCAGCGGCCAAAAGCCAAAAGCTAAAAGCCAAAAGCTGCCGCCATCGCAGATATACTAGTGAGACTGGATTTCCCATGTCGCGCACCTTTCACTCTCGCACCCCCAGATGGCTGGTTGCCGTTTCCGCCGCCGGAGGCTTGGCTTTGTTTGGTGTTTGGCTGTTCCGATCGAAGCCGGCGTCCGCGCAGTCGGCTTCCACCCCACCGCCGTTCGTCGAATTCGAAAGCGGGCAGGTTCGCCCACTCGCGGTATCGGCCGACGGCGCCACTCTGTTTGCAGTCAACACACCCAACGGCACGCTGGAAGTTTTCGACCTGACTTCGGGATTTCCCACCTTCGAGTATCGCGTTCCCGTGGGGCTGGAACCGGTCGCCGTGGCGGTCCGCAGCAGCACCGAAGTGTGGGTGACCAATCTGCTTTCGGACAACGTCAGCATCGTCAGCCTCACGGGCACGCCGCGCGTGGTGCGCACCCTGCTGGTGGGCGATGAGCCGCGCGACATCGTCTTCGCGGGCTCCCCTTTGCGCGCCTTCATCGCCACCGCGCATCGCGGACAACAGCGCAGCGACCCATCGATCGCCAATGTGCCGGGCGCGGGCGATCCGCAACTCACCACCCCAGGAGTTGCGCGCGCTGACGTCTGGGTATTCGACCCGGCCAATCTGGGCACTACGATGGGCGGCACGCCGCTCAGCATCTTGAGCTTCTTCACCGATACGCCGCGCGCGCTCGCCGTGAGCCCGGATGGCAATACGGTATACGTGGCGGGGTTCAAGACCGGCAACCAGACCACGGTGGTGCCGGAAGGCCGCGTGTGCACCGGCTTTCAGCCGAATACGCCGTGCACTCTGGCCGACGGCACGGTGAGCCCCGGCGGCAATCCAGGGCCCGCGACCGACGCTCAGCACGAGCCGGCGCCGGAAGTCGGGCTCATCGTCAAATACAACAACACCACTAGCCATTGGGAAGACGAGCTGAATCGTGTGTGGGACGGCTCGGTGCGCTTCAGCCTGCCCGATACCGACGTGTTCGCAGTGAACGCCAACAGTCTGGCGCAGACGGCGTCCTTCGCACACGTCGGCACCACCTTGTTCAACATGGCGGCCAATCCGGTGAGCGGCAACGTGTACGTGTCCAACACCGACGCGGTCAACGACGTGCGCTTCGAAGGTCCGGGAATATTCGGCGGCCACACCGTGCAGGGCCATCTGGCCGAAGCTCGCATCACCGTGATCGCCGGTTCCACCGTCTCGCCGCGCCACTTGAACAAGCACATCGATTACAGCAAGCTCGCCGGATCTCCCGGCTTCGACCCCACGGCCAAAAGCCACAGCCTCTCCATGCCAACCGGCATGGCGGTGACGAGCGACGGCAAGACGCTCTACGTGGCGGCGTTCGGCTCGAGCAAGATTGGGGTGTTCGATACCGCCAGCCTGGAACAGGACACGTTCAACCCGGTGACCGCCAGCGCGAAATACATTCAGGTGAGCGGCGGCGGTGTGAGCGGGCTGGTGTTGGATCAGGCGCGCGGTCTGCTGTATGCCATGACGCGCTTCGATGACTCAGTGAAGGTGATCAGCCTGAGCGCCGGGCAGGAGATCGGCAAACGGACCCTGCCCAATCCCGAACCCGAGTCGGTGATCCACGGTCGTCCGTTCCTCTACGACGCCACTCGACTTTCCGGTAATGGTGAGGCGTCCTGCGCCAGTTGCCACATCTTCGGCGACAAGGACGAGTTGTCATGGGACCTCGGGAATCCCGATAACGCGGTCACCACGAGCCCGATTCCTATCAATCTCGAAGCACTTTTTAACGTCCTGGTGCCGCTGGCAGCCACCGGTGTCGCGACTCCGGTGAACGGCAGCAACAAGCTCTCCGATTTCCACCCGATGAAGGGACCCATGACTACCCAAACACTGCGCGGCCTGCGCAATTCCGGCGCCATGCATTGGCGTGGCGACCGCTCCGTGGGACCCATGGGCACTGCCGCTTTCGATTCCACCGTGTCGTTCCTGAATTTCAGTCCGGCGTTCCAGACCCTGGTGGGCAGTCCCGATCAGCCTTTGCCTTTCGAGATGCAAAGCTTCGCCAAGTTTCAATTGCAGGTGTTTCCGCCGCCCAATCCGGTGCGCAGTCTGGACAATTCGCTGACCGCGTCGCAGGCGAACGGGAAGGCCTTTTATACCGGAACACGACCGTCCGACGGGGTGAATTCCGCGGCAGTTGACGCGTTCCTGGGAGCCCCCGCGTCGTTCTCCTGCAACGGCTGCCACACGCTCGATCCTTCCAATGGATTCTTCGGCGCGGGCGGAAATCAGAGTTTCGAACAGCTTCCGCAGACGGTGAAGATTCCGCAGTTGCGCAACGTTTACGATAAGGTGGGCATGTTCGGAACCTCGGCGGTGAACTTCCTGAGCGCGCCCGACAGCGGCCCGATGGGGAATCAGATCCGCGGCTTCGGCTTCCTGAACGATGGCTCTACCGACACCATTTTCCGCTTCCTGAGCGCCTCGCCCTTCAATCCCACCAGCAACTCCGGCTTCCCGCAAAGTGATCCCGATGCCACTCGCCGCGACGTAGAGCAGTTCCTGCTTGCGTTCGATAGCGATCTCGCCCCCATTGTGGGGCAGCAGATTACGTTGACGAGCACGAACAGCGCCGCCGTGGGGCCGCGCATCGATCTGCTGATCGCGCGCGCCGGAGCTCCGTTCATCTCGAAAGCTCTGAATGGTGCGGTGACGGAGTGCGATTTGGTGGCGCAGGTGGCCTTCAACGGACGGATCATGGGGTACCTGTACGATCCAGCGGCCAATAACTTTATCCCGGACGACGGAACGGCGCGGGTTTCCGATGCCACGCTGCGCTCTTACGCCGCGACTCCGGGCCAGGAAGTGACGTACATGGCAGCCACTCCGGGCTCCGGTCCGCGAATCGCCTTCGCGCACCATCCCGCTCGGCGATTGCCGCGCCGCACGACGCCGATTCTGCCTTGAGTTCGGGTTGTGTGGCGGGCAAGATCGCCAATGCCACATAGCTCTCGGAAATCCTTCTGTGGGGCGGACCCCATAGGCGTTTACATAGCCGATTGTGACCGCAAGATGATGGAAACCCAACTTCGGCCGCCACAATAGGTAGATGCCCGCAGCAGTCCCGCGTGCCTTAAGTAAACGCTTATGGGGGCGGACCCCCTGGTCCGCGCGAGACGCCCTCGTCCCGCTCTTTCCTCGAAGATTTGAGCAAAACTCGCGCAAGCCGGCCAGGGGGCCGGCTGCGGACCAGGGGGTCCGCCCCATAAGCGCTAAGATAATGATGAACTATTATTCATCATTGTGTTCAAGCGTTTGCGGGGCGCCTCATTCAATTCGGCGGAGAGCTGATTCCAGTCCACGAGGA
>Ga0182030_10009958_pt1 | contig 19386 bp, 8 predicted proteins | sample 812S3MmetaG_FD_121299 | JGI IMG/M metagenome (GOLD analysis project Ga0182030, IMG submission 121299) | Permafrost microbial communities from Stordalen Mire, Sweden - 812S3M metaG (Illumina Assembly) | ecosystem: Environmental > Terrestrial > Soil > Wetlands > Permafrost | place: Sweden... | reverse complement strand
CGACCGAGCCCTATTGGCGAGGCCCGCTAAGTTGGAACTCGCAAGCATCTGATTTTCGTAAAGAACATGGTCGGCGTCGAAGGGTATTTTGCGCTTCTTTAGCGGATGTTTTCGACAACCAGGCGGACGCCCAATGGCGAGCGGACTTATTCGATCTGATTCGCCAATGCGACCAGATCGATTGGCAACTACTAACAAAACGTCCGCAAAACATTAATAAGATGCTGCCTCGCGATTGGGGTAACCAGCGTCTCTATTGGCTTATATTCCTTGCCAAGCACAATTTACCCCACGCGTTTTGGAAGAAAATTACTTCTATCTCAAAAGCGCCAACATTCGATTTCTAAAGCCATGCCGCTCGCGATAAGTAGGACTTTCAAGGACGGCACCACCGTCCCTTATGCGTCGATCTTTGATGATATCCGCAGGAATGTCGGGCCTGTCGATCGTGACGAGGAAGACGTTATCCTTATCCCGGGGATAGGCTGACGCCGAAATCTGGAGCCGGTTGTCGATGCGGGCGTGCAGGACGTGCGCGGATTGGGAGTAAAGGATGTAAGTCAAATCGAGCGGGCCTTTCTCCTGGAATGCCTCCTCGACGGTGGAGATGTCGCGCTCATTGATCTCCGCATGCAACTGCCAGGCCGAGAGATCGTCGATCTCCGCGAACGGCGCCCCCTGCTGGAGCACCTCGCCGGCCCGCAACTCCAGGTCCTTGGTCATGACGATGCCGTCGATAGGCGAACGCAAGGTCGCGCTATCGATATCGGCCTGGAGTTTCTTCGCCTGCTGATCGAGCACCTTGACCTCGAGCATGGAGACCTGCGCGCCCGCTTCGTCCCCGCCGGCGCGGACTCGGTCGGCATCGGCTGCGTAGCGGAGTTTCTCCTGTTCCGTGCCGTCGAGGTCGAGCTTGAGGCGGCGGGTATCGAGCAGGGCAATCTCCTGGCCCTTGGTGACGTGGTCTCCCTCATGGACCAGCACGGTTTCGATCCGTGCGCTGATCTCCGGCACCACGACGGCGCGGTTGAGGGCCTGGATGGCGCAATCGCCATCGACATGCCGGCGCGACGGCCAGAGCAGAAAGCCGAGGACGATGGCCGCGAAGAGTCCGGTCTTGAAAAGAATCCGGTTCCGCCTTTTCCCCGTCAGCAGAAGCCGCGCGCCGCGGACCCGCTGGCTCACGGGGAGGAACGGCAGCGTCTGGTAATCCCGCGCCGCGGCCAGGGCGCGCCCGGAGTAATTGGCGACCCACTCGGTCACGCGCCGGGCGGGCAGCACTTCGGACTTGCCGCCGGGGGAATCGAAGTACCCCTCGAACGTGCTCTCGCAAAAAACGGCGCCGGCGATCTCCTTGTCGTCGTCGAGCGTGGGACAGATCACGGCGGAGACCACGTGCGAAAGTTGGAAGTAGAGGATGTCGATCTCATCAGTGCGGGCCGCTGGCAGCGCCGGCACGGCGGACCCGGCAGGCGCCTCCCCGGTTTTCAATGCCTCGGCGCGCTCGAGCAGTTCCGCTTTGTCCAGGATGCGCGTCTCCTGCGCGATGTGGGCTTCGACGAAGGCGGCCATCGCTTTGACCATGGCGCTTTTGGGCTCGACGGTCTCCTGGCCAGAGATGGCGAGCACTTTCCAGACGCCCCTTTCCCTGATGAGGACGGAGGTGCGCTCGCACCCCGCCAGATCCCGTCCATAATTGGCCGTGAGTCGGGAAACCTCCAGGGAATCCAGCGAGCCCGCCAGGTCCGTGGTAAAGCGCAGCAGATGCTGGAGCCGCTGGGTCTCGAGCACCAGGTTGCTCAGCCGCCGGGATTGAAGGTGCTGCTCGACGTAAGGCGTCAGCGTGCCCAGAAAGGTGACGAACTCCGGAAAATTGCGCGCCTGCACGTACGGCTGCAACCACACCTGGAGCACGCCGATCCCCTGCGTGTTGAGGTGCAGTGGGACGTGGAGAAAAGCGTACGGAGTCCGGTTTACCGAGCCTCCGTCGGGAGGCGCGATATCCGCGGCATCCGTGTGCGTCGGGTTGAGGATGATCGCGTTCTGGTTGCGAACGACGTCGGTCAGTATCTTCAGGATCGCCGTCCGCTGCCCCTCGTCCGAGCCAAACAGGCTGGAGGCAAAATCCGCCTGCGCGCAGAGTTGGAACTCGCTCTTGTTATCCTGCGCACGCGACCCGACCAGCCAGACCGCCCCTCCTTTTGCGTCGGTTGCGGCGACCACCCGTTCCAGGAATTTGCCAAAGAACTCCTCGCTCGATATCTCGGCCTTGCTCAGGGCCGCGATTTGCTCGACCAGACGCTGGATGCGAGTTCGCGCGGCTTCGATGGTTGCTGCTTCGGTAGCCATTCTGGATATACAAAAAACGCCAGGAAAACGGAGCGGCAACCTAGGGGTTGCAGCCCCTAAAAGCAAGCGGCACGGCGACCATGCGACTCCGGATTCCGGATTCAGATTCCCGAAACCCAAATTTAGGCAACCTACGCCTGCGTGCCCTCGAAGTCACGCGGGCTGAGAATGGTGCGGATGTTCTTGGCCACGAAAGCGCCATCGATGAGGATGCCCCCGCCGGGCAGTGGGGTATTGGTCTGGAGGCCATTCGCGCTCACGTAATTGAGCGGCCCGGCTGTCAGGAATACCGGCGGCGTGCCGTTCACGACGTAAAGCTGGTCCAGGCCCGTCGCCGGATCGTAAAATACCGACTTCGCCGCGCCCAGGATGCCGCCGGTAATCGTAACCCCGTAATCGCTAAGCCTCTGGATAAGGTCCACCTGCTCCACGTTGCCGGCGACCATGGACATGATGTTTTCCGCGTGGACGTTGGTGACCGACCCGCTGATTCCGTCGGAGGAGGGCAACCCACCCTCCACCCGGCCCGCCGCGCCGGCCACCAGGCCGACATTGCCTACCGAGTCGTCGATGGGAGCCGAGACATCGCCCAGGATATAGCTGTCCACAAAATCCTGCACGCTCTGTCCACCGAGGATGTTGTTGTAAGACTTGATCGCGACAGTCGGGTCGGAATTGCCGATGCTCCCCGTAACATTCGCGTTTGTAATCGACCCGCCCTTGCCGGAGTTGTCCACGGTGGCGTTCTGCGCGGCTACGCTGTGGCCGACCGTGGCGCCGCCGTTGCCGGCAATGAGATCGACATGGGTGTTGGTGGTCGTGGGCTGGACGAAATTCGCAATGCCTCCTCCGGCGCCCCCTGGGCCATTGACGGCGCCTACCGCTATGGCTATCTGCTCGGCAGTCGGCTTGCTCTTTCCGTTAGTCTGCGGCTTCGCGCTATAGGATGTGCCGCCATCCCCGGCGATGACGATCACCTTCCCGGTCGTCGAGCCCGCAGTCATATTCGCCGATATCACACTGCCTCCGGCGCCGCCTGCGTTGAGCCCATCGCCTCCCGCTCCCGCCACGGCGACGTTCTGGGCGTCGGACGCCACGGACGCCGTGGTGATCGTATTGATCGAGCCGCCCGCCCCGCCGGTGCCACCGGCGCTCGAGCCGCCCGCGCCGGCGACCACGCGGTTGTACGAGATGGCTTCGCCAAGGAATGTCGTCGGGTCAATATAAGTGCCGTTGCCGCTGGCGGAAACATTCAGGTTGGTAATGCTGCCTCCCGTGCCACCGGTGCGCAGCGTCGCATGGCCGCCGGCGCCGGCGATGACAGTGAAGCTCGTTGGGATGTCCTTGACGGTCGACACGTTGTCGAAATTGGTAATGCTTCCGCCGCCGCCGCCGTACAAGCCGGTGCCGCCAGCGCCGCCCATGAGCTGGATGTCCCCCACCAGGTTGTTATCCGTGGACGAAGGGCTGCTGTTGACGATCGAGCCTCCTGTGCCGGCCTGGCCCGCAACCGCGTTGCCGGCATTGCCGGCAACATAGTACAATTCTCCGCCTACCCCGCCCACGAGTGGCAGGAAGTCGTTCACAAAGGACGTGATGCTCCCGCCGTTGCCGCCACCCAGGATTCCGTTGGCGCCGTTGCCCGCCCCCAGGGCGATGTAGTCCTCCAGGCTATTGGTCTGCGCGGTGCTCAGCCCCGCCTGCGAGTTGCCCACCAGCCCGCCGCCGGCTCCGCCAATTACCCCGATGCCGCCGTTTCCGGCGAAGAATAGGTCCCCGCTCACAATATACAGCTTGCTCAAGGAGCCGCCCGCTCCCCCCGTGCCGGTGAGGCTTTGGCCACCACTTCCGCCAAACAGCGCGGCCGCGCCGGTCAATTCAGACACCCCGGCCGCGTAGGTAACAGATACTCCGGTAAGAGCCCCGCCCGCCCCGCCATTGGTAAACCCGTTGCCCCCGTTCCCGGCGGTAAAGATGACATTCCCCTCGAAGGTTGTATCCGCCGGTAACGCAACGGAAAAACTGCCGGTCGCCGTCAGGTTGCCGGCGGACCCCGAAACCGTGAGCGTTTGGCCAAAGCTGCCTCCCGTACCGCCTGAGCCGGCCTGCGAGTTGCCACCGTTTCCGGCCGTGATGTAATAGCCGGCGGTCTTGAACGGCGCCGCACCTTGGGGGTAAATAAAGTTCCCTGGCCCGCTGCTACCCAGCGGAATGGGCTGCGAGATGCCGATACCCTGATAATCCGGAAAGGTGGTGAGGGGATTACCGGTCAGAAAGCCATAATTTAGCAGGCCGGAGTTGGGATTCGAATTGCTGACGGGGTGAGGATCGTAGGTGTCAAAGGCGATGGTGGTGGCATCCCTGCCATTGACCGGCGTGACGGTAAGCCAGACGTCGTTCGCATCCACTTTGGCCGTCGTCAGATCGCTAGCGATATCAATGGTATAAATAACATCCGCTTTCCCCGTTCCGCCGGAGTAATCAAGGAGGGCCACGTTTGAGTAAACGCCGCTCGTTTGGTCGGGCACCGCCACGATCGCCACCGGATTTGGATTGGCCTCTGGAGTCGGTCCAACACCGCCGCCGCTGGGGCTGGCGTTAAAATAGACGCCCGCCTGGGGCGAGTTGCTCCCGGTCTTAAGCGTAAAGCCGCCTGTCCCGTCTCCCGTGAAGAGTTGCAGGTACCCGACCGGCGCCTGGGACACTGCGACAATATCCGCAGTGGTGGGATTCGTCGGGTCCTGCGTGACGGTCAGGCTCATTGCCTCGAATGCAACATAAACCGGCTTCCCGGTATTGGGCCGGTCGGTATCGACCGAGCCAAATCCGGCCCCGCCAATACTGACGGGCGTGCCGAGCGAATCGTCGATAATACTAAACGCCTTTCCCTGGTAATTGGTCTCGATCACGACATCGCGCCCATTGCTCAGGTTCGGAGTCACGCCCGGCGCGGTCGGCACGGTTGGCGTAAACGTCTGGAGCGCGGTCGCAAGGATGGTCGATTGCGTGGGATTGAAGTCGGTGCCAAGGAAGTAATACGGAATGTTCCCGTTGGCAAAATTCGCGGAGAAGTACCCCGTGCCGTACGTGTGAGTGGCATCATTCTCTCCATTGAGATAGAGCAGGACGTAGTCCTTTTTCAGCGTCACTGTGTCCGTCTCCTGCACGAGCACGGCTAGGCCCAGCACGCCGTTCCCGGCAAAGTCTCCCGCAACCATCTTGCTGATGCTCACGCTGGAGTAAAGGAATCCGGTGCTGAAGAGCCCTCCGGAACCGCTGAGCGCCGCTATTGAAGGGATCGGTGTGAATAGCGGGTCGCTGAATCCCTCGAACGCGCCGGTCTTCGGATTGTACTGGCTCAGGAAAACCTCGACCCCGGCATTGCTCCCGGCCCCGGATGCCACCGCAATATCCTCCTCGGGTACAGCGGGGTTGCTGGGGCTCGTGCCTGTGCCAGGTATATGCGCGCCGGTAAAGTTCCCCACGACGATGGCGTCCACCTGGGCCGGTGAGTTGAGGAAAATGTAGTGGTTGGAATCGAGTCCAAATATCCCTCCGGTGCTGTTGCCCAAGGCGACTACAACCTGATTGGGATTGGTGGTGGAAAACACCGCGTCACTGTATCCGTCGTTATTGAAGTCGAAGGATTGCGTCCTGCCAATCGAGCCGATCGTACGCGTGGTCGAGACCAGGTCCAGCGCGGTGGTCAGCTTCCCTTCGGGGGTTACGAATTTTCCGGTGGCCGAGCCTCCGCCGGTTCCTCCCTTGCTGTAGCCCTCGCCACCGGACCCATGGATGAGCTCAAAATGGGCGTTGATCTCGGTCGGCTGAGCGGGATTGAATGTGATGACGCCTCCATTGCCCCCCGCGCCGGTCAACCCGCTGCCGCCATTGCCGGACTGCAGCACCACCTCGCTGATGATGGCCCCGGTTTCGGAGAAGTTGATGATGTTGCCGCCGTTTTGCCCGACGGTCCCCTCTCCGGCGTTTCCGGCGATCAACTTGTAAACGCCCGCGTTGTCCCCCTGAAGCGCCACGTTGACGAGGCTCCCGCCAGGGGCATTGAATCCGCCGTTCCCCGCGTGGATGGTGCCGATGCTGAACGCTTCGCCACTAGCTGCCGCGGTTATGTTGTAAATGCTCGCCCCGGCTTCCCCGGGCGAAGGATTAAAGGCCAGCAGTTGGCCGTGGATATCCCCGGCCGACCCGGTCGCGCCGAAGTTAAAATAACCTCCCGTGGCGGAGGTGCCGACATAAATGGAGCCGATCACCGGCTCGGTGGCCTGGTAGTAATCGCTCCCGCTGGCCCCGGTGTACTTCGCGGCCTGCAAACCCGTCCCGGCGGTATTGATATGGATGCCGCTCGTCAGATCATTTACGATCCCCACGCCGCCGCCGGCATAGATGTTGCCAAAGATCGAGTAACTGCTCATCGCGAGGTGGGCTGCGACCAGTTGCGCCGGGCTCTGGCTCGCCGTTCCGGCGAAATCGCCGTTATCCAGGGAACGCAATTCGATTTCAGCGATGTTTTTGTCGAGCAGGACGTCGCCTTTGCCTCCATCGCTCAACGACCCGTCGGCGTTGAGGTCGGTGACGATGTCGCCATGGATATCGACGAAGGAGACGATCCGGGCCCCCGGCCCCACGGAGAGCCCCGTGATCTCGTTGAAATCAAGCTGGTTGTTCGAATTGAGGTCCGTCGTGTGCACCAGCACCTTGCCCGCCTCGATATACAGCAAGTACGAGCCCCCTCCGCCTGACCCGGTGGTGAGGACATCGCCCGCCGTCAGTAGCAGCGATCCCCCCGCCGTCACAGTGCGGAATGTGGGGTTCGACGGCAGCGCATCGGTCAGTACGGCGGCAGGCGCGATGCGCGGTTCCAGCGCCTCGATCATGCCGTAGCGGTCGCTAATCCGGGAGGTTTTTGTTTTCGATTTCATTGGGAACGTGGGGGAGCTGGGTGCCTGACTGTTCAAATTCCTTGCCTATTGGGATTGTCAAATGAGGACGGCTGCGCCGGAGGCGTCCGCGGTCACAAAGGCGTTGGGCGTGAAGTTCTTATTCGAGGTCAGGCTCAGCGCCGCGACCAGGCCGTCAATGGGCGCATCGCCCCAATGGAAGGTGCCGGGGAGAGGGTCGGTGGACTTGAAGTATATCGCATTGGGACCCAGGGCATTCGCTTGGAGTATATTCGCAATGCTTCCAACGAAGTTCGCCGTGGCAAATTGCGGAGGCGCCAGGTCGCCGCGGGCGGGGAAGGTCAGCGTGGCCACCTGCGGCGTGGTTGTGGTGCCTGCGACCGTCGCTACTCCGGCTGTGAAATTCGGGATGATCAGGCTCTCGGCCCCAGGGCTGTTGAACACGATACTATAGCTCGGATTGCTCGTGCCCGTGCCGGCGGTCACGTTCACCCCTCCGGCGTTCTGGATGCTGGTGAGGAGGTTCAAGGCGGCGGATACATTTGCCGCCGTATCGCTTGCGGCCAGTTGCCCCGTGGTCTGCCCACCAAAGCTCAGTGTGAACGGATCAGCCGCCAGTACCTGGACGTTCTGCGCCTCCGCCGTGGTCGCATTGCCCGCCGTCTGTTCGGTGGAGTACGGAGCGAAAACCGCGGTAACGAGACCGAGACTCTGAGGACCGGCGGTGTCAAAAGTGACCAGATACCCGGGATTGTTGTTGCCCGTGCCTGCGGAGACGGTAACGCCCCCGGCACCCTGGATGTTCGTTAACGCATTCAATGCGTTCTCAACCTGGGCAGGCGTGGCGTTCTGGTACAGGACCGGCGTCGTCTGGCCTCCGAAGCTCAGCGAGAAGGGATTGAGAGTCACCTGCACGTTCTGCTGCTCCTGGGTCCCCGTGAGGTTGCTGGGGCTCGGCGATACGCCCGCCGCCACTTCGGTAGTGGTTCCATCGCTGTCGATGGCAGGTTCACTGCTGGTGAGGACAGCCTGGGCGCCGTTCGCGACAAAGGTCACGATATAACCGGTGGAGGTGCTCTTCACAGTGACCCCTCCGGCGGGGATCGACGCGAGGGCATTCAGCGCGGAAGCCACCTGGGCGTCTGACGCGTTGGTGGGAAGGTTGACGGTCGTGCCCACGCCGACGGTCGTATTCCCGCCAAATGTAAGGTTGAATGTCTGCACCAGCGACGGCGCCGCGTTGCCGTTGAGGATAATCCCGTCCACCTTGGTGGCCAGGTTGGTCTCCGCGAACGCCTGATTGATGTGCGGGCTCCCGGCTACGATGGAGGCGATGGCATCCGCTGTGATATTGCTCACATTCCCAGCCTTCCCCGCCTTGGCCCCGGTTCCCCCCGAACCCGCGGAGATGCCGCCCGCGCCGGTCGCGATGGCGCCATTCACGCCCGCGATATCGAAGCCAAATGGATCCGACCCGTAGAGCCCGGTCAGAACCGGCGCCACCGCGGTCGTCGCGCTTTCTCCGTACCGAATCCCGATCGCGGCATTGACAAACACATAGGTCACCGAACCTCCGAGGCCACCCTTCCCGGTCGCGTTGCCGCCGTTGCCGGCGGTGATGTGGTGGAAATCGGTCAGCGGATTGACGGAAAAATTCGCGTCCGAGGAGCCGCTGGCAAAGGTGCCGCCGCCGATATCGGTCACGTTCCCACCCTTGGCCCCGGTCTTGCCTGTGGGGTCGTTTCCAGCATTCCCCGCATTGATATAAAAGATGCCGCCATCCCCGCCCCCGCCAAAGAAACGGACTTTTTCGACGGAACCGCCCGCTCCCGCCTTGGCCACGCCATTGCCGCCGGCCCCGGCCACAATACTGGTGATAATCGGATGGCCGCTCCCATCGACCGTCCCGTTGGAGATGAACCCGGTGATGGTCGAGATGGTGCCGCCCGCGCCGCCATTGCCCGTCGCCGAGCTGCCGCCCGCGCCCGCCTGGACGGTGACCTCCCCGGAGGGAGGGTTGAAACCTCCGCCATTTTTCAGGACGCCCGAGTAGCCGCCCCCGGTGATGCTGCCGCCTTTCCCGCCCGCCGCGCCATCCCCTGCGATGATCGATACCAGCGTAAGCGCCTGAACATCCGGCTTGGTAATGCTGCCACCCGCCCCGGACTTCCCGATCGTGACTGGATTTGCCGGGGTAGCCCCACCCGCGGACCCCGCATGCAGGATGCCATAGCTGTAATTCGACAGCGCCGCGTCCCCGCTCAAGGAGCCACCCGCCCCGGACTTCGCCGTCGCGCCCGCCGTCGCCGTAATTGCGCCGCCATTGCCTGCAAAGAAACTGACCCCGCCCGAAACGTCCGCGCTCGAATTGAGGATGCTCCCACCCGCCCCGGCCGTCCCTAGCGTCCCAACCTTGCCCCCCGCGCCGGCAACAAACTGCGCCATGCCAAGGCTCGGGAATTCATACTGGTCGCCCACGTGCGAAATGTCCGCCGAGAGGACCAGTTGCATCGCCGAGTTCACCGCGGTCACAATCGCTGTCACCGGGGGGACGTCATTGCCAGCCTGGGTGTTCGCCTGGGTGCCGGTCACATCCTCGACCACATCTCCGACCTTGATCCCGTCGGCGATGAAGTGCGCACTCGTATCGTTAAGCGTATTCTGGGAAGGAGCAACCCCGGCGGGGGCCTCCATATCCGTTCCGGTAATCTGCTCAGTCTGGAGCACATAGGGATCTCCGGCGGCAATGATGTTATCCGCCAGACCAAGCTCGTTGGCCAACACGAAGCTCGTGACCGTGCTGGTTGCAAGCGTCGCCAGGTTTTCCACTGTGTCGCCTACCGCCGCGCCGGTGAATGTCTGGTTCGTATCGTAAATGACACCCGCGGTGTCGGTGACAGTGGACGGGTACAATCCCTCTCCCGTCCGGATCGCAACGCTGGTCATTTTTCCCCCTGCCCCGCCTTTCCCGATTCCAGCGCCGCTCCCGGCCGCGCCGCCGGCCCCGGTGGAGACTCCGCCGATGTTATTATTGGTGTTAAGTGCCACCGAAAGCCGGGTGCCGATGACGGTTACATTGCTCATCGCTCCGCCCGCCCCACCCTTTCCGCCTGCAAACTGCGCCTGGCCGCCCGCCCCTGTCGCGACGTTGGCGTTGCCGGAGTTGCCCAGCGGATGCGAGTCGGTCAGAAAATCGGCGTCCGTGATCTTGACGTTCAACATGGCCCCGCCTGCGCCGCCTGCGCCTTTTGTGGCCGTGCCGCCCATGCCGGTGGTCACGTCCAGCCCCGTGGGCGTGGTGCCGGCCGGCTGCAAGCTGGCCAGTTGATAGCCGGACAGGCCAAAGTTCGCGTTCTCCACATTCATCCCGCTCAGCGCCCCCCCGGCTCCGCCCTTGCCCGCTGTCGCATTGCCCCCGTTTCCGGTGGCAACGACAAGGGATAACGCGTGAAAATTGTCGCCCGGCAATGCTCCCGCGGAGCCGAGGACGGTCACGCTGCTAAGCGCCCCGCCCTTGCCGCCGGCGCTCACGCCGTTGCCGCCCGCACCGCCGTCGATGGTGAAATTGTAACCCTTCAGGGTCAGCCCGCTCACGGAGCCGCCTGCGCCGCCCGCGCCGTGGGTTGCAACATTACCGCCCGTGCCCGCCGCGATGAGGAATTGGACGTTCGTCGGCGAGGCTGGGCTGCTGTCGTACGGAATGCTCGTGTTCGGATCGATGGGCGGCAACGCCTGGTTGATCAACTGGACAGTGGCGATCGAGCCACCCACCCCTCCCTTTCCTCCCACTGTGGAGGAGCCTCCCATGCCCCCAAGCAACTGGAATTCTGGCGGCGCCACCGTGACCGCCGCGACGGTGGTTGACGCACTCGTCACATCGTCTTTCAACGTGCCGCCCACGAGGGACTGGCCAAAGACCGCGTTGGTATTTGAGAGGACGCTTGTGCCGATACTGGCGCTCGTCGCCGTCCCATGGACGATCGGGACGCCCAAGGAGTCGACCACCTCGTAAGGGTCGGCGCCTGTGATAAAGTTGGGAGTCGTCAGCGTCAGTTGCGTTCCCGCGGCATTCACGGCACTGACGGTGGTTGTCGCCCCGGTAAAGTTGTCTATCACCGTGTCGCCCACGAGGCCCTGGCCGAAGGTGAGGTTGTTACTCAAAAGGAGGCCCGTGGTGCCGGCCGTCCCCTGGACAAGGACAAGGCCCCCGCTGTCCACCTCGTAGGCGTCATTGGCGCCCACGACATTGCTTGGACTCAGTTGATTCTCCCCGGGAGTCGTGGTGATGGCGTTGATGTTTTTGAGGCTCCCGCCTGCCCCCGCTGTCCCGCCGGCCCCGCCTGCCCCGCCCTGCACGGTGATATTGGCGGTCACCGTGGTTAAGGAGGGATCGCTGGCGCTGGCGGAGTTGTAATCGATATAGACATTCTGGACCGCCCCGCCCGCCCCGCCCTTGGCCGAACCGGAACCCACGCCGCCCGCGCCGCCCTGTAGGACCATATTGGCGTTGGTGGCCCCGCTGCCCAGAGGCCCGTTGAGCACGACCCCGGAGATGGACCCGCCTTTGCCCCCAAATGTCTTGCCGCTCGCCGCTCCCGCGCCGCCCGCTCCCGCCAGTACAGTGAACCCGCTTATTTGATCCAGGAGCGTGAGCCCCGAGATGCTCCCACCCGCCGCCCCGGCGCCGCCGGTGCCGAGTTGGATTCCCCCGACGCCAGCCTTCACGTACGGGGTCGTGGAGCCGATGATGACGCTGGAAATGGAAGGACCTGCGACACCCGGCGCAGGCAGGGCCACGGAGAGCGTGGTATTGCCATTCGGCATGCCTTCGAAGCCAAAGCTGGTTCCGTTGGCCGCGTAGCCGGTGAGTATCTCGTTCACGGTCCCGGTCGCATCGAGCTTGGAAACCTTCCCTCCCGCGATGAACCCGCCGGTGACCGGACCGGCCACGGTCAGGCTCTTTACGGTATTGCTGAGCAGGCTGGTCCCGCCGAGGACGCCAGTCGCGTCATTGTAGTCTGTAACGATGAATCCGCCATAATAGGGCCCGGCGCCATTCACCTGGTATTGGCTCACTCCCGTCCCGAGCGCTACGGACGTCTTGGTGCCCATCGCCAGGCCCGTCAGGTCATTGCTCCCCACCGCATCGGTCAGTCCGTTGCCCGCCTCGTCGGTAAACACCGCCACGACAGTCCCTTTCGACACATTCACCATGTCCTGGAATCCCACCGACGTCGGGATCCTCAAGTCTTCTCCCGCCGTGATCTTGATAAAATAGACGTAAGGGGACCCCGAAACAGGGGTAAACTGGCCGATCGACTTCGCGATCGCCAGATTGGTTCCCGTCAGCGTGGGATCGTTTACGTTAAAAAATTGGAGCAGCGTCAGGCCGGTCTTGGGGCTCTTGAAGGTGTCTCCGTAACTGGTGGCCGTGAAGACAACCGCCGCCGGGGCAATGCGTGGTTCGAGGGGCTCGATTACGGGGGGAGAGTGGAGGCGTCTCATGGGCTGCCGGAGTAAATATTCGGATCAATGCCTCTTCGACTGGCCGGGCGTTGGGTGCGGGCTTTCCAGAGCCTGGCCGGAGGAACAATGCATGATGAGGGGTTCGGGTGGTGCACCCTGCCGTCGCCACAACACTCCATGACTTACCCAAATGAGTATGCCTTCCCTCGTAAGAGGCCGGATGCGTAGCGCGGCGGGCTGCTTTATTTCGAGTGTGACTTCTGGCATGCCCGCCATCGCTTGTAAAGCGCTCTGTGACGAATCGCCCCGCAAACCCCGGCGGCCGCCGCCGTAGCCAAGCCATTAGCCCATTGCCGCTGAGGAAGATAATCCTCAACCGCCGATTTTACCCGATCACAACAATTTTATCGCCGACGCATATGCCATCGCCCGTAGCTACCAGCCCCGAACTCCCGCAGGATGTGCTGCCAGTGCCAATGGCAGTCCCGTCCGCGTGGCAGCTTGCGCATAATGCAAACAAAATGCCGGAATATGGAGAAAAGTTTCCTCATCCGCTTGGAAGCCTGTAAATTACCGCTTCGACCCTCGCCTACTATAATTACCATTACTGTGTCAAGGGTTTTTCAGCCGCTACCAACCATTTCCTGTCGTATTGAAGTGCAAAATCGTACCGGATAAAAAACCGAGTTCATCCCATGCGCCGCCTTCTCTCCCTCCTGCTCATCCCCCTCCACCTTCACGCCCAGTCCTTCTGGCAGGACAAACTCGCCAGGGACCTCCCGCTCCTGGGACACCGCGACTGGATCGTGGTCGCCGACGCCGCCTACCCCCTCAAAAACTCGCCGGGACTCGAAGTGGTCGCCACCGGCCTTAACCAACCCGACCTGCTCGCCGCCGTCCTCAAATCCCTCGCCAGCGCCCGCCATCTCCGCCCGGTTTTCTTCACGGATTCCGAATTGCCCTTTGTCCCGGACCAGGACGCCAATGGGATTAGCTCCTACCGCGCCCAACTCGCGGTCCTGCTCAAAGGCGGCGAGACCGCTTCCCTCCCTCAGGCCCAAATCGAGGCGAAGGTAGAGGATGCCTCACGCGCCTATCACGTGCTGGTCCTTAAATCGGCGACAACCCTCCCTTATACCGCGGTCTACATCGATCTCGTTCCCAGCTACTGGTCCACCGATGCCGAAAAGCGCCTCCGCGCCGCGATGCAGCCCAGGTGATTACTCCCGCTTGAAAATCCCTTTCCAACCACCTCCCGGCCTTTGTACAGTCACGCCCCGACCGCGTGCGTCGATACCTCCCTCCCACCTCCCTCCCTCTGGGCGGTGCGTGGAACTTGATTGAACTGAGCCGAATTTTGTCTACTCTTAACCAAAATATGCCCATCGGAAACGGAACCGCTGCTGTTGCAGACACCGAAACTCCGCCTTATGCAGGCGCTCCGGTCAACCAGGCCCTCACGCCTGAACAAAAAATCGATTTCCTGCGCGAGATGTATCGCATCCGCCGCTTCGAGCAGGTCGCCAATAAATACTACCAGCAGGGAAAAATGGGCGGCTTCCTCCATCTCTATACAGGCCAGGAGTCCGTCGCCGTCGGCACCATCTCCCTCCTCGCCGAGAATGACCACGTCGTCACCGCCTACCGCGACCATGGCCACGCCCTCGCTGTCGGCATGTCCATGGAGGAATGCTTTGCCGAACTCCTCGGCAAAGCCACCGGCTGCTCGAAGGGCAAGGGCGGCTCCATGCACTTCTTTGCTCCCGACAAAAACTACTGGGGCGGCCACGGCATTGTCGGCGGTCAGACCCCCCTCGGACTCGGCATCGCCTTTGCCCTCAAATACCGGGGCGTCAAGGGCTGCTGCCTCTGCTACCTGGGCGATGGCGCCGTCAACCAGGGCCCCTTCCACGAGTCGCTCAATCTCGCATCCCTCTGGAGCCTCCCGGTCATCTACATCATCGAGAATAACCAATACTCCATGGGCACAAGCCTCGATCGCTCCTCCGCCTTCAGCAAGTGCCTCGCCGCTCGCGCCGAGGGTTACTCCATGGATTGGGACGTCATCAACGGCGAGGACCTCTACGAAATCCGCGCCAAGACCCAGGCCGCCATCGAGCGCGCTCACGATTCCTGCCGCCCCACCATCCTCGAGATCGATACCTACCGCTACTACGGCCACTCCGTCGCCGACGCCAACGCCAAGAAATACCGCGCCCCCGAGGAGATCGAGCGCTACCAGACCCTCCACGACCCCCTCCGCCTCTGGAAAAACCGCCTCATCTCCGAGGGCATCCTCGACGATGCCGCCGCCGACCTCATCGACCATCAAGCCCGCGAGGAAGCCGATGCCGCCGCCCGTTTCGCCGACGAAAGCCCCTACCCCGGCGAAAACGAAATCTTCACCGACATCTACTGGGAAGTGGACAACAAAACCGAATCCGGCCGTCGCGGCCGCCATTTCTTCAACGACTAGACCGCCTCTCCCACTTTTCACTTTTTCCTTTTCACTTTTAACTTTCTCCATGCCCCTAACCACCTACCGCGAGGCCCTCAAAGACGCCCTGGCCCAGGAAGTCGAGCGCGACGAAAACGTCTTCATCATGGGCGAGGAGGTCGCCCGCTACAACGGCGCCTACAAGGTCACCGAGGGCCTTTGGAAGCGCTTCGGCGACAAGCGCATCATCGACGCCCCCATCAGCGAGGCCGGCTTCATCGGCCTCGCCGTCGGCGCTTCCATGATGGGCCTTCGTCCCGTCGTCGAGCTCATGTTCTGGAGCTTCGCCTACGTCGCCTTCGATCAGATCGTCAACAACGCCGGTTGCATCCGCTACATGAGCGGCGGCCTCACCCATTGCCCCATCGTCATCCGCGGTCCCGCCAACGGCGGCACCAATGTCGGCGCCACCCATTCCCACACCCCCGAGAACTTCCTCGCCAATGTCCCCGGCCTCAAAGTCGTCTGCCCCGCCACCGCCTACGACGTCAAGGGCCTCATGAAGACCGCCATCCGCGACAATGACCCCGTCATGTTCATGGAGAACACCCTCCTTTACGGCGAGCAATGGGAGGTCCCCGACGAGGAATATCTCATCCCGCTCGGCTCCGCCGACGTAAAACGTGAGGGCCGCCACGTCTCCCTCATCGCCCACGGACGCGCCGTTCTCACCTGCCTCAAGGCTGCCGAGATGCTCCACGCCGAGCACGATATCGATGCCGAAGTCGTCGACTTGCGCTCCATCCGTCCCCTCGATGAGGAAACCATCCTCCAGAGCGTTCGCAAGACCCATCGCGCCGTCCTCGTCGAGGAAAACAAACCCTTCTGCGGCGTCGACGCCCAGATCGCCTCCATGATCCAGGAGAAAGCCTTCGACGATCTCGATGCTCCCGTCCTGCGCGTCTCATCCCTTGACGCCCCGGCCTTCTACAGCCCCCCCCTCGAGAAAAAGCAGCTCCCCGACGCCCACGCCGTCATTGCCAAGGTCCTGAAAATTTGCTGATTGGTTTCGGTCACCAGGTGGTTTGCCTGAAGGATTCTTTTGCCTTCATCCTTCAGACTTCATCCTTCATCCTTTCCCTTTATGCCCGCGTACATCGACATGCCCAAACTGAGCGACACCATGACCGAGGGCACCCTCGTCAAATGGCGCAAACAGAAAGGCGATAAAGTCGTCGCCGGAGACATCCTCGCCGAGATCGAAACCGACAAGGCAACCATGGAACTGGAAGCCTTCGACGATGGGATCCTCTCCGAAGTATACGTCCCCGAAGGCCAGACAGTCGCCGTCGGCCAGCGGATGGGCATGCTCCTCGCCCCCGGCGAAACCGCCCCCGCTGGCGGTGCCGCTCCCACCCCCGGCGCCCCGACTCCCAAAGCCCAACCCGAGAGCCCCACACCAGCCCCCGCCGCCGAGGCGTCCGCTCCAGAGCCCACCCCCTCTCCCAATGCCGACCCCGGCGCACGCATCAAAGCCTCCCCGCTTGCAAGAAAAGTCGCCACGGAAAAAGGCATCGATCTCTCCCGCCTCACCGGCTCCGGCCCCGGAGGCCGTATCGTCCAGCGCGACGTCCTCAGCACCCAATCCGCCGGCTCACCGACCCCGCGCCCCGCTCCTACTCCCGCCGCCGTCGCCTCCACCCCCGCTGCCGAAGGCGACCAGCGCATCCCCCTCTCCGGCATGCGCCGCGCCATCGCCGAGCGCCTCCTCGCCAGCAAAACCCAGATCCCCCATTTCTACCTCAACATCGAAGTCGACGCCGCTGAGCTAATGCGCATCCGGGCCGAGATCAACATCGATGCCGAAAAAGCCGGCCAGCCCAAGTTCACCATCAACGACTTCATCCTCAAGGCCGCCGTCGTCGCCGCCTCCCACGTCCCCAAGGTCAACGCCAGCTTTGCCGGCGACTCCATCATCCAATACGCCAGCATCAACCTGGCCGTCGCTGTCGCCGTCGAGGAGGGCCTCGTCACCCCCGTCATCCGCGACGCCCAGAAAAAATCCCTCCGCGAGATCAACGTACTCGTCAAAGACCTCGCCACCCGCGCCCGCACCAAGAAACTCAAGCCCGAGGAATATCAGGGCGGCACCATCACCGTCTCGAACCTCGGCAGCTACGGCATCGAGAGCTTTTCCGCCATCATCAACCCCCCCCAGGCCCTCATCCTCGCCATCGGCGCCGTAGTCAGGAAACCCGTCATCAACGCCCAGGGCCAGATCGTCCCCGGCCAGCGCATGGCCATCGGCCTCAGCGCCGATCACCGCGTAGTCGACGGCGCCATCGGCGCCGAATACCTCGCCGAGCTCCGCCGCCTCATCGAAAACCCCGCCCTGATGCTAATCTGATCCCACTTCTGACTTTTAACTTTTAACCTCTAACTTCTAACTTTACCCCATGTCCTACGATCTCATCGTGGTCGGCGGCGGCCCGGCCGGCTACGTCGCCGCCATCCGCGCCGCTCAACTCGGCAAACACGTGGCCTGTGTCGAAAAAGAGCGCGCCGGCGGCACCTGTCTCAACTGGGGATGCATCCCCACCAAATCCCTTCTCCGCAACGCCGAGCTCTACAGCCTCATGACCAAACACGCCGGCGACTTCGGCCTCTCCTTCGAGAATCTCGCCTTCGACTGGGAAAAGGTCATCAACCGTTCCCGCGACGTCTCGGATAAAAACGCCGCCGGCATCGAGTTCCTCTTCAAGCGCGCCAAGATCGATTACATCCGCGCCGAAGGCTCCATCGACAAGGCCGGCTCCGTCATCACCAAATCCGCCGACGGCAAGACCGATACCCTCGCCGCTCCGCGCATCCTCGTCGCCACCGGCGTCACCAGCCGTCCCCTTCCCGGCCTGCCCTTCAATGGCAAGACGGTCATCAGCAGCCGCGAGGCCATGATCCTCAAGCCCCAGCCCAAGAGCATGGTCATCATCGGCGCCGGCGCCATCGGCATCGAATTCGCCTATTTCTTCAACTCCTTCGGCACCAAGGTCACGGTCGTCGAGTTAATGCCCAACATCCTCCCCATCGAGGACACGGAAATCTCCCAGACCCTCGAGAAATCCCTCTCAAAACAAGGCATTAAGCTCCTCACCAACACCAAAACCGCCAAAACCGAGACCACCCCTTCCGGCGTCAAAATCAACGTCGAAGGCAAGTCCGCCGAGACCCTCGAAGCCGAGGTCTGCCTCGTTGCTATCGGCGTCCAGCCCCTCCTTCCCGGCGGTAAGCTCAAGCTCGACCTCACCGACCGCGGCTACATCAAAGTCGACGACAACTACCAGACCGGCACCCCCGGCATCTACGCCGCTGGCGATATCATCGGCCCCCCCTGGCTCGCCCACGTGGCCAGCTACGAAGCCATCCAGGCCGTCAACGGCATGTTCGGCGCCGGCAAGCCGAAACGCGTCACCGTCTTCCCAGGCTGCACCTACTGCCAGCCCCAGGTCGCCAGCGTCGGCCTCACCGAGCGCGCCGCGAAGGAAAAAGGCATCCCCTACAAGGTCGGCAAATTCCCCTACATGGCCAGCGGCAAAGCCCGCGCCTACGGCGAAACCGAAGGCTTCGTAAAGCTCATCCTGGGAGAACCCCACGGCGAAGTCCTCGGCGCCCACATCATCGGCGCCGAAGCCACCGAACTGATCGCCGAACTGGGCCTCGCCATTACCCTCGAGGCCACCGCCGAGGAAATCGACGCCACCATCCACGCGCATCCGACTTTAAGCGAGATGGTGCACGAAGCCAGTGAGCAAGCTTACGGCCACGCCATCCATATTTAGAGATTCAGTTTAAGCTAGAAAAACGAGGACCCGATCATGAGCACCACCGCTACCGCCGCACCCGCCGCCACCAAGCTGAGCCAACTCGAACAACTCAAAAAGTTTACCAAGGTCGTCGCCGATACCGGCGATTTCGAATCCATCGGGGAATTCAAACCCCAGGACGCCACCACCAATCCCAGCCTCATCTTCGCCGCCACCCAAAAACCGGCCTACGGCTACATCCTAGAGAAAGTCTTGCAGGACCGCAAAAGCTCCGGCCTCTCCGGCGCCGCGCAAATTGAGGATATCATCGATCACGTCCTCGTCGCCTACGGCAGCGAAATCCTCGATATCGTTCCCGGCCGCGTCTCCACCGAGACCGACGCCCGCCTCTCCT
>Ga0182030_10009957_pt1 | contig 19386 bp, 20 predicted proteins | sample 812S3MmetaG_FD_121299 | JGI IMG/M metagenome (GOLD analysis project Ga0182030, IMG submission 121299) | Permafrost microbial communities from Stordalen Mire, Sweden - 812S3M metaG (Illumina Assembly) | ecosystem: Environmental > Terrestrial > Soil > Wetlands > Permafrost | place: Sweden... | reverse complement strand
TTATAGCGGCATCCAGGCCAAGGCTAGGAATGCTAAGCGGCAGAATGACATTCAAGCACTGCAAACACAGCTTGAAGCTTTCTTCCAGCAAAATGGCTACTACCCTTCACGCACAGATATGAACAGCGCGAGTTGGCTTGCGGCCAATATGAAAAGCTTAGACACTAATGCGCTGATTGACCCGTCGTCAACCTGCAACCCGGCTACTACCGGCTGCTTGGTCGCCTCGCCGGTGGCTAAGTCATATAGCTATGCTGTCTTCCAGAGCGATGGTGCCACAGCTTGTGAAACAACTGACACTACTTGTGCTGTCTACACGCTGACTGCGAGCTATGAGGGCACTATTAACGGCCAGTCGACCTACGTCAAGAGCAACTTAGACTAGTCCGTCGAAGTCTAGGACAAGGAAGTCCCGGTGCCCACCCGGGACTTATTGTTTTGTCTTAAGGGTGCGTTAAGATCTCGCGCCAAGACAAGATGTTGTAGCCTGATGTTAAGGGATAGCTAGGTGGTGGCCCATACTCTAGATTGTAGTCATATTCAGTGGTTGTATTTTGGATACCGGATATGTAATTGTTGGTGCCATTGGTGCTGTCGTATACAGCATCGCCACAAGCACTAGTGCCATCCAGCCAGTTCCAAGTCCAGGTTTGCCGCGTCGCTACCGAACCGTAAAACAGTAGTTGCTGGTTACTACTAGTCCAACCACGCGTGCATCTATTGGCATTTGTTCGATATGTGCCTGGATACCAGACCTCACCATTTTCGGCCAGCAAGGCACCGTCAATCTCATAAGTGAACGCGCCGCTGCTTGGTGGAGCGTAGGGTGCTACAATGACCGAGTTCTGAGCTATCAGGCCGACTTCGTCACTACCATTCTTGGTGCTGTAGACCAATGGGCCGGCAATTACAATGTTGGTATAGGTGGAACTGTCGGTACTATTTAAGCGGCCAGAGGCGATGGTTAGCCGTCCATGATATGTGGGATTGCTCAGTACCCAAACATTATCCTCGGCAAAGATGACGCCAGCAGATGGGACGGTAACGTTGCTGGATACTAAGGTCAGTGTTAAGGCAGAGGTATATGGTGTTAGTTGATCGTTTTCAGCATTGACGTCATATAAATTGTAGGTACCGTTAGTATTTAAAACTATCAAATAGCCGCGCGTTAGACTATAAGAAGTGCTGCGCTGCGGCAGATAGGTGCTGGTCAGGGTAGCTGGTGTCTGGGTACAGGGGTTAGACGTATTATCCAGCGAGGCGGTACTGGAATTGGCTGCAAAAGCCACTTCTTTGATAGTACACAGGCTGCTTGATACCTGATTAAAGTTTATCGACGGCACCGGGTAAGTCCAGTCAGTCTTGGTGCGCGTATTACAGTTTACTGGTGATGTGACGCTAGGGCTGCACCAGACACCAGCTTCGCTAGTGCTACCATCACCACCCAGCTGATACGACGGTACATAGGTCGTATTAGCGCTGCTAATGGTAGAATCATTGGCTCCGTCCATTCGGACACCTTGATTGGAATCAACCGGGCCATCAGCTGCTTCGGTATTACCAAACCACAATGCCGAGTCCGACGCTACAGCATAACTGGCAAATGACGGCGAGCCAATTTGAGCTTGCACCGTTCGCGTAATATTACTGCCATTATCCTGGCCAATCGAGCGCACCGTGACTATCGTCGAGCCATTGCCGGACGGATTAATCCAGAGCGTGTAAGTACCCTCCTTGACTCCATTGGTATCAATATAGTTGTGCGTGTAAGGACCGTAGCCTAGTGTCGGATTGGGCGTAGTAGGTGTAGTGCCACCATCTTTATAGTCCGTTGAATTATGATTTAGGTGCCACATATAGTAATTAAGCCCCGCCTCGGCTATATTAAAGGCCTGTTGGCTTTTGACAATGTTACCAGTAACTTCAAAGTTGGTCAGCGTGACCTCGACGATGGCCGTTGACATGATTGAGAAAGCAACTATAACTGAAATTAGAGCTGGGATCATAGATTTGTCTTCCTATTGCGCAAACTGACCATCACGTTTAAGCTCTGGCCATTCTTATTATGGCTATCTGGCTCCGCAAGCGTAACTTGTATTTGTATGATGCTATGCTCATTGCTAATCGGCAAGCTCATGGCTGTGCCGGTGGCATCGTAGTAGGTAAATAGGTTGGTGCCCGAAACCTGATAATAGTTACTGATTATAGTGTAGGTCTTCTTGCTGGTGGTAATCAGCGTACCAATTGGCGGATTGGCAGTCATTGGCGTCACATCGGCCATTAAGGCTTTGCCGCTGGAACTCAGGTAGTAATGTACCTGTGACACATAGGTATCAACCGGCGAGAAGTAGGCGTAGACTACCAGATCACTGTTTGTTTCGGACACCATATCGGTCAATCCCCTGAGAACATCAGCCACACGTTGTGACTGGTTTGCCATTTCCGTAAAATTACTGCCGTCTTGCTGATACTTAGAATACAAAATCAGATAATTGGTAAAAAAACTGCCAAAACTGCCAAAGATTACGCCAATCAATAAAATAACTATCAGCAGTTCTACCAATGTGAAACCCGGCAACGATGCTTTACGGTGTAACAATGATGCCTCCTAGTAGCGGAGTAGTTGGTAAGGTTAAGGTATTGCTGCCCACCGTTACGACCAGCTGGGTGTTGCCGGCCACCGCGCTCGATAGATTAACGGTGCAGTTTAGCTGGACACCGCTACTGGAACCGGTGCACGACGCCGTGAAGGTGTTGCTGCCCTGCAGAAAGCTAACGTGCGTGCTGCAACTGCTGGCTGTGCTGCTGCAGGGTAAATTGGCGCCGGTCAGAGTGAAGACAAAATTGGACAATGTGCCGCTGGCCAGACTGCCATCATAAGGTGTCAAGCCGCCGACGCGCGGGAAACTGGAGCTGGTGGTTAGCATTAGCCGAACTTTTTGTAGGTAGTTAACACTGTTATAGCTGAATGTTGTGGTTGGCGGATTATTGGGGTCATAGGTCGGTACGGTGATTGGCTGCAGCGAATTTACGCCCCCATATGGCACGGCGGCAGCCAGATAGTAGGTAGTACCGCCAACACTGCAGCTAGTGGCACCGGCATCACCGCAGAAGATGTAATTGCCCGGTACCAGATTAGTCAGGGCTGCCAGGCCGTTGCTGTCCGTAACCGGCCTGGTGTCAGTTGGAGTTAGAGTATCGTAATAGTAGGTAGTATCGGATGTCGCAGTATATTTTTTGTAACCACCTTTTACATATATCTTAGCATTGGGTAGAGACGCGCCGCTGGTGTTGGTGGTTTCCAGAATTAAACTATTCGTCCCCTCTAACTTCAGGGTCAAGGTAACGTATGACGAGCTTTGTGCAATTAGGTTTAGGCTAGAGTAGGTTGGCTGTAGGCTGCCGGATGGTGCAATTGTGGTAAGCGAGGAATAGCCACTTTCAGAGGCACTGATTGTATAGCTATAGCCGCTGGTGCTGGGGGGCAGATCATAAAAGATGACCAGACCATTCTCATCAGTTACGTCTGATACATTAACCGCCGGCGAAAGCGAATTGTTGACGGCGGTAACAGTTGCACCAGTAATTGGGTTGCCGCTGGGGTCAATCACCTTGATAAACATAGCCCCGGTGTTACTAGCCGTTTCAGCTACTAGAGAGGCAATTTGAGTGTCGAGGGAATCCAGGGTATCGCCAGTTATATCAGTTACAGTCACGTTGACGTCTTTATAGTCGGCCGGGTTGGCGTCAACGGCAGGCGCGCCACTGGGCGGCGGATAGTTACGGCAGTACTGTTGTTTCAGGGCTTGAGTCGGATAGGAACCGCAGCCATCATAGGCATCATCCACGTAACTAATATTAGTCGTTACAGTATAGGTATCGCCCTGAATAGTCTTAGTAAAATGTCCTGGGATAGTTGTGGAGGAAATAATCGCACCGCCGGCTATTGCCAAGTTATCGTAAGGCAAGGATTTAAGATACTCCATCTGATTGGTAGCCAGTGTGGAGGCTACGGCTTGGCGCTGCTCGACAATCGCACTATGCAGAAGCGAGGTGAACAGCTGGAAGGAGCCTAAGCCTATAATTGCCACAATCGAGATGCCAACCATTAGCTCCACCAAGGTATAACCAGCCTCGATTCGTTTCATCTAGCGTTAATTATAAGAAAGCATAACTGTTTTGCATAATCGTTCTGACCGGCTCACATAGCACCAATTTGCTATACTAGGGGAAAGTCCTTACGCTTAAGGTGGGCAGCGCTGATGAAAACTACTAAAACACCCAATTTTTTCCACGATAAACCACTGTTCGGTTTAGATATCGGTCACAGCTCAATGAAGGTCATGCAGCTGGAGACGACCGCCGGCAAACCCGGAGCTAAAACCAAAGGACATCAACCGACAGTTATTGGTTACGGTTTCACGACTTTTGACGAGGCCGCTCAGCAGGACGGTGTGGTCGTCAAACCAGACATTATAGCTAAGGCTGCCCACAACCTCTTCAAACAACAGTTGGTAGGCGATATCACTACTCGCCGAGTAGCACTGGCCATTCCAGCCTACCGTACCTTTACTCGCTCCCTGCAGTTGCCAAGTCTGCAAAGCGGTGAATTGAAAGAGGCTGTCGAGCTGGAGGCCGAGCAGTACATATCAATGCCCCTTAGCGAGCTATATCTGGATTACGAGGTCGTTAAGCAAACAGCTGACACCATTGATTTATTTGTAGTGGCCGTGCCGCGCAATATCGTTGATTCCTATCTGGATTTGGCTGAAATTATGGGACTGGAGCCAATATTAATAGAGCCAACTCTGAGCTCAGCCAGCCGTTTGTTTGCGATTGACTCTCAGAGCGACGTACCGGCTCTGGTGATTGACTTTGGTTCAGCTTCTTCTGACATCAGTATTGTTGACCAGCACCGTCTGTTAGTAACAGGTACCGTACAGGGCGGTGGCAATAATTTTACCCAATCAATAAAAAATAAGCTGGATGTCACCTTAGCTGAGGCTGCCACCATTAAAACCCGTTATGGTTTGGGGGTTAGCAAGCGACAAGCCGAGATCAAGCAGGCACTAGAGCCAACGCTACAACAGGCAGTTAAAGAGATTCGTCGCATGATTCGTTATTATGAAGAGCGCTACGGCTCTGACCGGCCGATCGGCCAGATTATTACCCTAGGCGGCGGTGCCAATATGCCCGGTCTCAATGAATATATGACTGAAACGATGCGCTTGGCCGTGCGCCAGAGTGACCCTTGGCAATATTTCAACTACAAGCATTTGCAGCCACCGCTGGCGGCCGATCGGCCGATGTATGCTACCGTCGCCGGACTGAGCTTGGCTCAGCCCAAAGAGGTGTTTACGCCATGATTAATTTGTTGCCACCGGGAGTAAAAAATGGCTACCGTTATGGCCGCCACAATGTTGTTCTTAGGCGCTGGGTAATTATGTTTTTGTTGGCCTTCGTCGGCCTGGGCGCGATTGCCACGTACGGCCTATTAACTTTGCATCAATCAACCAATAACTACAATCGTCAGACTGCTGCCAGCCAGACACTGTTTAAAAAAGAAGATTTCTCTGGTATCGAGTCGCAGGTTCAGGACATTAGTAACAGTTTTAAGCTGACGGTTAAAGTCTTGAGCCAAGAAGTGCTGTTTTCCCGGCTCATTGTAGATATTGGTAAAACCATTCCGGCTGGCTCAAACTTGACAGGGCTGACTATTGACCAGCTCCAGGGTGGAATAGATATAGTCGCCGATGCCACCGACTACCAGGTTGCCACACAGGTACAGGTCAATCTGGAGAGCCCGGGATTCCAGATTTTTAGTAAAGCTGATATCGAAAGCATAACCTGCCAATCCAAAGATGCCGTTAATCCAAACTATCCTTGCGTGATTGATATTCGGGCATTGTTTGCGGCTAACAACCAGTACAGCCCATTTCTGTTTATCAATAGCGCGGAGGCTAATAACCCGTGAGTAGCAAACGATTATATTTTGGCCTGCTAGCTTTGATTGGCCTGCTCTTTATAGGGCTACTGGCCGGCACTTATGGTATCAACAGTGTGCTGACTAGCCGGGCCAATAAACTGACCGGGTTGAAAGCCAATAGTCAAGCACTTACCCAACAACAGCAAGCTCTCAAGACTGCCGAGGAGTATGTAAATAAATACTCTGGCTTGGCGCAACTCGCCAAAGTTGTCGTGCCACAGGACAAAAACCAGGCTGAGGCTGTGCGTGAGCTTGTCAACATCGCGGCAGCCAATGGTATTGTCTTGGCATCGCTAACTTTTCCAACTTCATCGCTCGGCGCCACAGTGCCTTCCAGTACCGGTGCCGTCAGTACCACACCCGTAACTACTCAGGGCGCGACTGCCAATTTGTCACAGCTCACTCAGGTTAAGGGAATACCCGGCGTCTACCAGCTGCCGATAACTGTTGTGGTAGATAATAATAACCCTGCCCAGTACAGCCAATTAATCAGCTTTCTGACTGCTTTGGAGCACAATCGGCGTACCTCTCAAGTCACCAGTATTAGCTTGCAACCAACTGTCTCTGACCCGAATTTATTGACCTTCACTCTAACTATAAGCGAGTATATTAAGCCATGACTGCCAAGCCCAAACTAAGTACTAAGTCATTAATTGCCAAACTGAGAGGCCTGGGCAAGAAACTACGGCCGTACAGTCTGGTGGTTTTCTTACTACTCGTCGCTCTACTGTATGGATTTTTATTCCTGCGCGTTAACTCTTTAAGTAATTCGCAACCGTCCGCTGATGCGGTTAGCAATCAGGTTAAGGCAGCCAATTTACCTAAAATTGATAATCTTGTCGTTCTACAGTTGCAGTCTCTGCAAGATCACAGTGTTAGCGTCAAGGCCTTGTTTGACGCAGCTCGCAACAGTCCGTTCAATAACTAGGACGTGCTCGTGGGTAGTGCTGGAAATAGGTTTTCCTTTAGCATATCTTAGAGCAGCGAGGGTTGATCGTTTTTGTCTTTGGCGATAGACGGTTTTTTACCCAGGTGATGGTAGGTTTTGTGAGTGACCTTACGGCCGCGCGGCGTGCGTTCCAGCAGGCCGATTTGCATCAAATATGGCTCATAAAAATCTTCGATGGTGGTTCGCTCCTCGCTGGTCAGGGCAGCCAGTGTTTCCAGCCCGACCGGCCCGCCCTGATAATTCTCGATTATAGCCAGCAGCAAACGGCGGTCGGCATTATCTAACCCCAGTTCATCAATATCCAATAGCTCCAGAGCTTTGTGGCTTAGCGCCGCATCAATAACACCGTCGCCGTTGACGTCGGCGTAATCACGCACTCGTTTGAGCAGCCGATTGGCAACCCGTGGCGTCAGCCGAGCCCGTTGAGCTAAGATGGCCGCAGCCGGCTTGTCGATTTTAACCTCTAAAATCCGGGCGGCGCGTTCAATGATCTGCTGAATCTCCTCCGGCGTGTAGAAATCCAACCGGTGGATCATGCCAAAGCGGTCACGTAACGGGGCAGAAAGTTCGCCTGTACGAGTAGTGGCACCGATTATGGTGAATTTTGGCAGCTCCAGTCGTAAGCTGCGGGCACTCGGCCCCTTGCCTATCATAATATCTAGCATAAAGTCCTCCATCGCACTGTATAGAACCTCTTCAACCGTGCGGTTCAGGCGGTGGATTTCATCGATAAATAAGATGTCGCCGTCGGCCAGGTTGGTTAGTAGACTGGCCAGATCGCCTGGCCGCTCAATTGCCGGTCCGCTGGTAATCCGGATTTGAGCACCCATTTCGTGGGCGATGACGCTGGCCATCGTGGTCTTGCCCAAGCCCGGTGGGCCATGCAGCAGCACATGATCAAGCGGCTCACCACGTTTCTTGGCAGCCGCGATAGCCAGTTGCAAATTCTGCTTGAGCCGCGCCTGGCCAATGTAATTGGTAAAGTCATGTGGCCTGAGGGTAACTTCCAGTTCGACTTCTTGGGGCTTTTCCAGCTCGGCGGCCGGACTGACAATGCGGTCAATCATATGGTTATTATAGCTTACGGTACGTGGACAGGACTCCAGTTGGTGCGTTCGTCCTGGTCAAGAGCTGTCAGTTTAGCCATGTCGTCGGCATCGAGCTGGAAGTCAAAGATATCGATATTTTCTTTGATCCGACTTGGTGTGACAGACTTGGGCAATACCACTATGCCGCGCTCAATCCAGAGGCGCAGCATCACCTGGGCTACACTTTTGCCATGCTTTTTGGCGATGGCTAGCAGCGTCTTGTTGTCCATGCCTTTGCCTCGAACCAGGGGCGAGTAGGCCTCAACAACGATGCCATTATCCTTGCAATACTTGACCAGTTCCGGTTGCTGCAAAAAGACATGCAGTTCGACCTGGTTAATAACTGGCACAACTTTAGCATATTCTTTCATCTCTTCCAGGTGGCGGATAGTGTAATTGCTGACGCCGATTGATTTGGCCTGCCCGGCCGCTTGAAACTCCTCCAGTGCCTGCCAGGATTTTTTGCGCAGCAGGGTTACCGGAAAGTGCAACAGAATCAGATCCACGTAATCAGTTTGCAGTTTCTGGAGCGATTCTTCAAAACTGCTCTTGGCCAAGTGATAGCCGAAGTGCTGAACAGCAATTTTGGTGGTAATAAATAGCTCGCTTCGCTTCAGGCCGGAAGCTTGCCAGGCTTCGCCTAGCAATTGCTCGTTGGCGTAGGCTTGGGCTGAGTCAAAGTGCCGGTATCCAGCGGCGATGGCTGTATCGAAACTGGTCTTGAATTCGTCAGAGTCCTTGACTTGCCAAAGTCCTAAACCAACTTGAGGAATTTTGTGTTTGTCGGCTAGGGGCAGGCTTGGTATTTTCATTTTGGCACTCCTTTCAAGGCTAGTTTAATACGTTCTTCGGTCGGGAGTTCGGGATCAACACCGGCGAGGGCGTTGGCGGCATCGGCAGCGCTGTAGCCAAGAACCACCAGAGCCTCAACCGCCTCGTCTTTGGCCAAGGCAGCAGTGCCTTGCAGCAGGCCAGTCATTGCCAGATCCACGCCGTTCAGGCCAACCTTGTCTTTGAGCTCCACTACCAACCGCTCGGCCAGCCGTCTGCCAACACCGTTAGCTTGCTGGATGAATTTAACATCACCGCTGGCGATGGCTGCTCTGACACCTGTTGTCGATCCAATACTTAACACGTTAAGTGCCATCTTGGGGCCGACTCCACTAACATCTAGCAGTTGCTCAAACAATTGTTGAGTATCACGACTTAAAAAACCAAATAGGTCATGTGCCTGCTCGCGGACGTGTTCATAAACGAAAACCTTGGTTGTGGTACCAATCAGCAAGTGGCCGTTATCTTCAGCCGTCACGTAAATTCCATATCCGACACCGTGAACATCAACTACCACCACGCCGTCCAGCTTTTCGCTGACCACCCCAATAAGCATTGCAATCATTTAGCTATTATCGCACACCTGCGATAGTTTTACAGATAGGCAGCAATGGCATCCCTGGTGATGGCTTGCATCAGCTGAGCCCGGGCATCCCAGTTATAGCTACCATTGCCATTGGTAAATATGGCCAGCACGAGATATTTTTGGCCATTGGTAATGATAGCGGCATCATTGACCTCATCGTCGTCTAGACCAATTTTGTGATACACCATGTCGTCCTTCGGCACAGCTGGAACAATGTAAGTACGATAGTTTGCTTGTGCCAAGTAGTCTAACATTAATGAACGGTCAGCATTATTGAGCAACTGGCCACTATAGAGTTGCTGCAACAGCCGAGCCGTATCACTGGGCAGAAAAGTATTGATGTTTGGGTCGTAGTCATTAAAGCCAATTGTTCCAGCATAATTTTCAAGATCATCATGGGTTAGGTACTCATTGAGCTCAGCCCAGGCATTATCGTCACTATTGACTAGCATGATGTTCAGCCAGTACTCAGCGGTCTGACCGTCAATATCCTGGTTTAAGCTGGCCGTACCCTGCTCGACGTGATGCAGGTAGTCGGCGGCAGTCAGTAATTTGCCATCACTGGCGCCGTCAAATGGATCACCTACCCCGTAACTTTGCACGCTGTCATTGGTGCTAGCCGTGGCCACACCTATGGTATCGGCCGGGTTAGCAACTAATAGAGCCGACAGCTGAGTACTGAAAATGGCAATTTTACGTTTAGCGTCTTCGGCAGCTTCAATTTGCGCCTGACGAGCTGTCTTCACCTCGGCCGACACGTGTTTAGACCACAGCACATGCCCACTTAGGGCAACTAGCACCAGCACTATTAGCAAGCTGGCAAACTTAAGCATACCTCGGCTTTTCTTTCGATTATCCCGGCTATACCCCGTATGATTACGGTTCAACATAGACTTAGCGTAGTCTGTCTGGTTGAAAGTATGCTGAGAATCTGGACGACGTGGCTGATTAGACATAGGTATAAATGAGTTTTTTATTTTAGCTTTAAGCATTAAGAACTATAACATATCGCGACGGGTCATGCTATGGGTGATGGCCGCGGCCAAGGCATCGGCTGCGTCATCCGGCTTAGGTATTTCTTTGAGCTGTAAAATCACTCTAACCATTTCTTGAATCTGTTTTTTTTCGGCTCGGCCATAGCCGGTCAGAGCCTGCTTGATCTGAAGCGGCGTGTATTCATAAATGCTGAGACCAGCTTGTTGGCCGGTCAACAGCACCACTCCTCGAGCCTGCGCTACCGTCATTGCGGTTGTAATGTTTTGGGCAAAAAACAGTTTTTCTACGGCCATTTCGGCTGGTTTGGTCTGCGCAACTATGTCTGTTAATTCCTCGTAAATGGTCTGCAATCGGACAGCATCATCTTCATTTACCGGTGTACGGATAACACCGGCGTCAACCAGCTGGGCTTTATTGCGAGCATCAACTTCAATTACCCCAAAACCCAGAATGCCGGTGCCGGGATCAATGCCCAGGATGCGCATGGACTAACCTAAGAGTTCCTCGGGAATGTCGAAGTTAACGTGGGTAGCCGTGACGTCGTCGAGGACTTCCAAGGCTTCCATCAGGCGCATGATCTTGCCGGCGGTAGCGGCATCACTAACTGCAATGGTGTTGTTCGGCACATAGGTTAACTCGGCTTCGACAACTTCTAGGCCACCATCGCTCATAGCTTGTCGAACCTTGGCCAGGTCGGTTGGAGCGGTGTAAATAATAGACTCACCGTCTTCCTCCTGCACGTCCTCAGCGCCGGCGTCCAGGGCCTGCAAAAGCACATCGTCGCCGGTAGCATGGACGCGTATCAGGCCTTTATGGTCAAAATGAAAGGCCACAGCGCCCTTTTCGGCAATGTTGCCACCGTGCTTGGCAAAGGCAAGTTTGACATCAGGATAAGTACGGTTCAGGTTGTCGGTGGCGCACTCCACCATGATGGCCACGCCGCCTGGTCCATAGCCCTCATATAAAACTTCGTGAAGCTCGGCGGCATCTTTGTCTTTGGCGCGGTCAATGGAGCGCTGGATATTGCTACTCGGCATGTTGGCAGCCTTGGCGCGGTCAACCGCTAACCGCAGGCTGAAGTTGGTTTCCGGATCGGTGCCGCCGCGGGCAGCGATGGCAATGGCAGTGCCAAGTTTGGTAAATACGGCACCGCGGGCAGCGTCTTTGACGCCTTTTTGCCGCTTGATAGTTGACCATTTGCTGTGTCCGCTCACTCTGTTATTATAGCATACTTGGGCGATTTCGTCCTATGCCAAAGCACCGTGCAGAGACCGACGATGATGACGTACAGCCCCAAGATCGCCAGAACCGACGCATGAACACATGCTAACAAGTCAAACCGCTTATGCTGGTACTATTTAATTTTTATTTAATAATTCGACATTTTGGCGGTTGCCGGATTGCTTTTTCATGGTTCCGGCACGCCACAGACGTAACACGACTGCGATTGCGACAATTATGCCAAGGGCAATCCAGGCTTTTCTAAAGATGCCGTATTTCAAGTCGCTGCCAGCGTATAAAGCGTGTAGGAATACCAAAAACACGATAGCGTAATTGATGTAGTGTAGCTTGCGCCAAGTCTTCTTTTTACTATCAATCCAGCCCAGTGAACTCGCTACTACAATGGCAACGCAGTACATCGCCAGAATGCCCAGCGTGATGGCAATGCCGCCAAGTGGTAGACCGAGCATTTTGGTGCCATTATTGTAATGTGAGGCAAACGGCACCAGAATTTGTGTTAGTGAGAACGGCACAAAGTGGTCAATCAGCAAGAAGCCGACGTGGACGGCAATACTGGCGCACAGCGCCAGAGCCATAGCCTTATGTATAGCCCAAGCCTTGACCGGCTCGATGAAACGGTAGGTAATACCGGTAACTTGGCCAATACCAGATATCATCAACAAAACCAGCAATCCGGCTGAAATAAAACCGGCCGCCCGGATGATATACCAAGGCCAGGAAGTGGCTACCCGCTGCGTAATAATGTGGGCGGTACTGGCCGCCACGACAATAATCATTTATGCTCGCTCCCTTCCCTTGTCATTGTAGCGGTCTGGCCGACCGTTTGCAGAAGGAATGATTTAATAACACCGCTGGTTTTGCACTTTTCGGCCTGTTCGGCGCCGGCAATAACAATACATTTGGCATATACATCGGCGTTTGCAGCTTTATCAGCTGTAACGGTGACAGTTAAAATATTCGTATCGGCCGGATGACCGGTTCGCGGGTCAATAATATGGTGCCAGGTCTGTCCGTTTTTAATGCCTTGTCGTTTGGTGATACCGGAGGTGGCGATGGCCAGTTTGCGGCTTTGTTGATTAACGATGGTCTGGACATTTTTACCAAGCTCAACGGCGTTTTGAACGGCGACCTGCCACTCTTGGTTATCCAAATCGTGCCCTGAACAGATTATATCGCCGCCCAAAGACAACCAGTAGCCGACCAGCTTTTGGGTGTCTAGCATTTCGGCCAGTTCATCCAACAAATAACCCTTGCCGATGCCGCCAAAATCCAGCGCCGCAGTTTCAGGGATTTTAGCCCATAAATCACCAATACTTAACTGATCCACGGCCACGAGCTTACGGGTTGTGAAGTTAGTGGCCGCCAAGTCGGCCTCCGGCTTAGGCCAGGAGCCAAGGTAACCAGCACGCTGCAGAGCCGGTAAAACGAACGGGTTGTACAGCCCGCCGGTTCGTTCGGCCAAGCTTTTGGCTGCCTTGAGTAGCCGCCCAAAAGACGGGCTGACAACCGTTCGTCGGCCAGCTTGCTGGTTGAACCTAGTCAGTTCACTATCGGGCAGAAAACGGCTGAACTGCTGCTCGAAAGCAGTTATGTGCTTAAGCAGACGATCAAAAAGCCGGTTGGTTGCAGTTTCGTCCTTTTCGGTAACTAGAGTCAAAAAAACCTCAGAACCGAGCGCGTGGTGCTGTTGCTGAAAACGGTTCATTTAAGAGATTGAGGTCACTGGTGCTTGGTAGTATGTTTGGGTTGGTTGGGTTGGTTGGGTTGGTTGGCTGTAACTTGGTTGGGTGGTGGTAGCGGAATTGGAAGCGGAATCGGAGGTTGTAGACGAGGACGAAGTCGATTTTGATGGCACGGTCTGATTGTTGTTGGTTGATTGGCTTTGGGCGGTTGTCGGCGCGGCGGCCTGGGCATTAACCAATTTAGGAACTGCCCGCACCAAATCTAGCCCCATAAAGAAAATGGTACCCAGAACCAGCGACGCGCCGGTCAAAGCATATGTCCAGCGACTAATGTTATACTTTGGTGCCGTCGCCACGGAGTCAGCGTGGCTGGACGGTGTAAATTCTTCGGTCACAATCCGTTCCGGGTCGGTGTCATGAGAAGCTAAAATGGCCTTCATGCCTCTGTTGAAGTTCTTCGGTCCGCAAATAAAATGCGTAAACTGGTTGTATTGCCCAGAAGTTAATTGATTTAAGTGGTCTTCGTTAATCCGACCGACCACGGCACGGCCACCAGTCAGTTTGCCCACTTCACCACTGGTTACAAAGAATACTGCCTTGAAGCGCGGATTACGGCGCTGCAACTCAAGCAGTTCCTGGTAAAACGGGATGTCGTTCTGCGATCTGCAGCTGTATAGCAAAGTTATCGGCACGCTTGAACGGGTCTCTGTGGCATAGCGAATCATGCTCATGAACGGCGTGATGCCAATGCCGCCAGCCATCAAAATAACATTCTTATCCAACTGCTCATCAATCACAAAATTGCCGAAAGGGCCATGTACAAAAACCTCGTCGCCCCGCTCCAGATTGGCGAGGGCATAGGTGAAATCGCCATAAACGCGCATACCGAACTGCAGCTCATCGGTGCTGTTCGGCGAGCTGGCAATCGAAAAGCAGCGCACCGGTGATGGCCGTCCACCACGCTTGAATCCAATCGCCGCGTACTGCCCTGGCCAAAAACGCAGACTGTAGGTGCTCCGTTTCGGCCGCAAGCTGAGCAAGACCGTATTTGGCGCAATTTGTTGCGTACTTTTAACGTTATAGGTGCGCATATCTGTAAATTACTCTACCTCAGTAAGCTGACTTCAAGCTGAAAGGGCTGACGCAATAATAGACTTTACAAATTCCTGCTTTTGTGCTAATATTAACTAGTTGAAAGAAAGCAAAAATGCCTGATAGCGAACACATACCTACACCCAATCATCATCGCCTACCCAGCTTGCGTAGGTTGGGAGCGTTTGTCGGCATTACGGCCACCCTAGGTGCCGCCGCAAGCATTCCGGCTATGGACTCACCAGAGAAACTACATACGGATGCCGGCATAACCGAGCCAGCTCCTGAGAATTCGGTAGATGGCAGTTCAATTTTTACCGTTGCAAACACGTCCTCAGCTGCAGCACCGGTGCGCGAAGAAATGTCCAAAAAAACGACTTCTACTATGTCAGGCACTTACAGCTACGAAGATGCTGCCGACGCTGCTAAGAAAAAACATAAACACTATCGGCCGAACCAGCTGCCGGCTGAGCCTAAGAAAAAGCATCCTCATCAAGAGCAGCATCCTAAGCATCGTGAACCGCCTAGTCCCTTCCATCCATCTCCAGGACAGCCTCCGACGCAAACACCAAATACGGCACTAACGCCCACGGATCAATTGAATGGTATCGGCGGCCCGGCCAAAATCGATTTGCACCCCGAAAACCTGGCTAGCGCCTTGAATAATCCTGAAGTTCTCACTCAGATGAAGGAAAACGCCGCCTACATTCCCGAACTGGGCTGTTCCGGTTGGATCATCCGCAATCAGGACGGAATGCCGATTGGGGTTATATCGGCTTTGCACTGCTTGATCGAGCACAACAAACTAATACAAGGTTCTGATGGGCAGTGGACGTTTAATACAGATAATCCAATACGCGTATTCACTGGTGATAATACCGGCGATAGTAGCACGGAAAGTACCATGACAGAGATAGGTATCATTGATCAGGTATATACTAACCTCGACACCACCAGTTCTGGTACAGCCCAGTTGTACACGAGTGATGATGCGATTTTTAGCATGGTGGGCTACGACATGCAGGACGTAAAAGATGCCGTCCAAAGTCAGTTCCTGACACCGGATGAAATTAGCAAACTTGCGGAAGGTAGCGTAGTTTACCAAGCTGGTTATCCGGTTGATAGTTCAGGTTCTACCGATATAGTTAGCCGCCAAGATATGGCGCTAAGCGTTCTAGGCAACTCAACCACTACACTTGACGATTCCAAGGGCAACCCGCTCGAGCAACTGAACGTATTGTTCTCGGCTGTAACCATAGATCAAGCGGGTTATGTCTGTAGTCCCGGTATGAGTGGGTCAATGCAGTTTATAATCAACGCGGCCGGTCAAGTTAAGTTTATCGGTGTTTTCAGCGGATACAATTTATGGAAGGCAGTACCTACGGCTGGCGTTTCATCAACAGCCCCAGCTAACCAACAGGATTCTGAAACCTTTTTTAACGCCGACCTTGACCAATATGCCGGATACTGTGTTGCAAACACCAATCAAATGGTGTTTAGCGCTAGTGATTCCCAGACAATACCAGTTACGTATCCTGCATCTAGCCCGGAGTTACCGGTTGATGCTTTTGAGGATCAATTTGTCGATAACTTCTTTAACCCTGACTACCCCAGGCAACATATACAAGGCCTGGTCTACGTTAATGCGCCTGGAATTAAGCCTTTTTGGGCAAGTAATCTGCCCTATGCTTACGACCTAGCGACTGACACCTTACTGCTGGCCACCTACCAGCAAAATTCAAGCGAAAATCCAGCTGACCACCTAAATGTAATCGTGATACAAAATGCCTCAACTACCGTTGACGGCGAGAAAGTCATCCAAGGATTAGGCATTTACGGCGATGGCCAGTCAACTCCTGGTTTGGTTACTGCTATGAGCGCTACTGAGCCTACCAGCTCATCGGCGGTGGCCTTTCAGACACAAGATGGCACTAGCTTGGGTGATTTTAGCTTACCCGGCAACGTTCCGCCAACAAACGCCGGCGAGGAGCTGATCGTTAACGATTCTGGACTACAGATTAATGCACTGCCCGATGGCAGTATTCCAGTTGCTAACCCAAACCCTGAAAACCCTGTACCCGTTGGTTCTGGTTCGTAAAAAGCAGAAAATCTAATCTGGTTCGGCTTGGCCACCGCTATGCGTTTGATTGAACCTCATAAAACGGAACTGGGCTCTTTTAGCCATATTCGTTAAATGTGTAAGTTGGTGCTCGTACTCCTCGTCGAGCTCATCTAGGATTGTGTTCCTTCTCTCTGTTCTACCATACGCGGGCATTGCCTTTGGTGTTAGATTAGTTGGTAGAGTGGAACCTCGTCTTTGCCGGCTAATAGTCTGTGACATAAATATTCTCCCTTTGTGTTACTTGATTTTTAGCAAATTCGCATTTTTGGGAGCACCAATTTAGGTGTAATGCTTCGGTTTCGTGTGTCTCGCTATTCATAAGCATAGTATGACTAAGCACAATGGTCTGTGCGCGTTGTCACACAATATATTTGCTAGGAGGTATACACTAAACGTATGGTCAAAGGAGTATTGGCTGGAGTGCCATCACAACCAATAAGCGACGAGAGCATAATCGCCCACTTTAGTGATGGCAAAGTTATGCACTTTACTCGAGAGGAAACCATAATCAATGGTTTTGACGAGCCTGAGGGTGTTTATTTAATTAAAAAAGGGTTTGTAAAAGCATTTTCTATATCACAGAGTGGCCAAGGTAATTTGCTACTTATCCATAAGGCTGATGAGTTCATACCGCTACCTTGGGCGTTAGATGGAGCACATACCACCGGGTTGGCTTATGAAGCTATGACCGACGTCACTATCATTCGGGCATCCAAGGATAAGCTACGAGCTGCTATGGGACATAATCCATGGCTGGCTCAAGAAATTTCCAAGCAAGCCGTGAACATCATCACTATTTACACCCAGAGGATACAAACTTTGGAGTTTCGATCGGCACGAGGCCGAATCATTTCTGAGTTGTTATCTTTAGCGGAACGGTTTGGCCGACACGATGGTACGGAAATTATTATTGATGCTCCAATTACTCACCAGGATTTAGCCGATTCGGTTAATATGACGCGGGAAACGGCCAGTCGAGCCCTGGAACTGCTTTTTGACGAAGGTCTGATGGGTCAAAATGACCATTTGTTTACACTACGGGATTTGCCCAGGTTACGAAAAGCACTTAGATAATTCAATACGCAATAAGACTTGAAACAGTTTTTCGTTATAGGCAGTATTAGAGGTCGTTACAGGAACAAGTTAGCACCCATGTTGGAGGAAATACTGAGATGGCGAAGCATTATCGGTGATAATTATGCCACACATAATCAACTGAATTAGATGTTATTTTCAGACGCTTTGCTGCATAGATCTTATAAAACTCTGTGTAATTTCTTGTGAGCTTTGTTGAGCTCTTTGTCCATCAAGCAATTCAATGCCCCAATAAACCTCACAGCGTTTCGGATTAAAGGCAGGTGCTTGCCATACTGCAAATCCATCAGTCTCTCCATCTTGCGAAGGCTGAACATAGAATCCATAGCGTCTTGTTCTAAAAAGGTAGCGCGACCGTAAAACAAAAGCAACGCCTGCCTCACCGTCACCGATAACTCTTGCCTTTACGGTATCCCCCAAACCGGTCTGAGCGGCAATTGTGGGTTCTAAATGTAATTGCGGAATTGTACCGTCCCATGTCGGGATTTCGGTTTCTTCACTGTCAGTTTCTTCTCCGTCCTCAGACAAGCCAACTCCATCACGTTCAACCAACTGTGAAATTAAATCTAATAATTCATCAAAAGTAGCAGGCTGAGTATGTTCTATCAAAACTTCAGACATAATGTTATTATATCATCTGCAGTCAATTATGTCTATATTGGCGTAAGGGCTCACTAGCTCTGCAACATGCATAAAGCGGCTGTTCTACACTGTAAGGACTACTAAATCTAAACAGGAGAACAGCCGTATGAGCTATTCTAACAACCCATTACTACCTAAGGCGAGAGCAGATGCGCTCAGACTTGTCATAGAACAAGGTTTGCCACTGGGCATTGCTGCTAGGAAGAGTGGCATAGATAGATCTACATTGTGGCGCTGGAAGTGTAAATGGCTAGAGCTAAACCAGAATGTCGAGTTCTCTAATAAGTACCGACCAACCAGGCAACCCGGTAAACAGTTCCGTTTCACTGCCTGCAAATGGTCTATACCAACGCTGAGCTCTAGGCCACATAACTCGCCAGACGCTCTACCTTCGTGGATAGTAGAACGCATTGTCTACTGGCGCAAGCAACATGAACGCTGTGCGGCAGTAGTTCATGCACACGTAAAGCGTGAAGGAATAATTGTTAGCCTGAGCAGTGTTAAGCGAGTACTAAAGCGCATGGGTCTGCTCCGGCCAGTCAGCAAGTGGAAACGTTACCGGCCACACATACATAGACCGCTAGCTAGCGCTCCAGGTGATCTAGCCCAGACTGACACCGTCCACCTGGTAGATGTTGTTACTCAGCGGAGAGTGTATCTATACACCCTCATAGATATCTACAGCCGGTGGTCTTATGTGGAGTACCACGAGAACATTAGCCAGAAGATTAGCCTGGATTTCCTGATGCGTGGTCAAGCTAAGGCCGGCTTCAGGTTCAAGTGTGTCCAAAGTGACAATGGCCCAGAGTTTGGTCGCTGGCTCAATGACCAGCTACAAGCAAGCGGTATAGTCTTGCGTCACTCACGAGTCCGCAGGCCCAATGACAATGCTTTCATTGAGAGATTTAATCGCACTATACAGGAAGAAGGAATACGCAGACTATTCCCCAAACCAGATGTAATACATAAACAGCTGGAAGATTATCTTGCCTACTACAACCATGAAAGATTACACTCTAGCTTACAGTACAGAACGCCTGCTGAAATGTTGCAAAGGTCTTGAACTAATTACGTA
>Ga0182030_10009955_pt1 | contig 19387 bp, 13 predicted proteins | sample 812S3MmetaG_FD_121299 | JGI IMG/M metagenome (GOLD analysis project Ga0182030, IMG submission 121299) | Permafrost microbial communities from Stordalen Mire, Sweden - 812S3M metaG (Illumina Assembly) | ecosystem: Environmental > Terrestrial > Soil > Wetlands > Permafrost | place: Sweden... | reverse complement strand
TCCTTTACCGGCTCGCCGCGTTTGATCTTGTCGACATTCTCCATGCCTGAGATCACCTGGCCCCAGACGGTATATTGCCCGTCAAGGAACGAAGCGTCGCCGAAGCAAATGAAGAACTGGCTGTCGGCCGAATCAGGATGTCCGGCGCGGGCCATCGAAACCGTGCCGCGACCGTGGCGGGCCTTGTTGAACTCGGCCTTCAGCTTGGTGCCCGAACCGCCCATGCCGGTGCCGGTCGGGTCGCCAGTCTGCGCCATGAAGCCGTCGATCACGCGATGGAACACGATGCCGTCGTAAAAGCCTTCGCGCACCAGCTCGGTGATGCGGGCGACATGGCCGGGGGCCAGGTCGGGCTTGGTCTCGATTTCGACCGGCCCTTGGGAAGTTTCCAGAATGATGATTTCGGCCATAATAGCTCTCTTGAAGTTCTGAAGCGATCTAAGCTTCGATTTAGACAAAATGGGGCCAAAGGCGGATAGCGCAATGGCGCATTAGCGAGGATGATGGCTGCTTGATATCACCACCACCCGTTTGAGGCGATACGCCGTGTCGATAAATTCAGATGTCTGAACTCGTAACCGCGCTCGACGATTACCGGCGCCGCAGAGACGACTTTGTCTGGGAGGTGCCGCGCGCCTTCAATTTTGCCCGCGATGTGGTCGACCGTTTCGCTGCTGACCCGGCGCGGCCGGCGACCCTCTATCGCGACGCGCAAGGGAGCGAAACTAGCATTACTTTTGCTGAGATGAGCAATCGGATTCACCGCTTCGCCGGTCTGCTGGAGGCTCTGGACGTCGGCCGCGGAGAACGGGTCATCGTTCTGCTGCCGCGCATCCCCGAATGGCAGGTGGCGACAGTCGGCACGCTGGCATCGGGCGCCGTCGCGGTCCCGACCTCGATGGCGGTCTTGAGCCCGCGCGACATTCAGCACCGAGTCAACCACAGCGAAGCCTCGGTCGTGGTCGCGACTCCGGACGCAGTGCCCATGCTGGATCAGCTTCGTCCCGAAATACCGTCGGTGAAACATTTCCTGGTCGTCGTGAACCCCGGTGAGATAGCCCCACCCGGCTGGATCGATTTCAATGCCGCCGTCGCGGCCGCCACGCCCTCCACGGGCTGCGATACGCTGACCACCGACCCTGCCCTGGTCTTCTACACCTCCGGCACCACCGGAAAGCCTAAGGCTGTGTTGCACAACCACACCTATACCTATACCGGTACCCGCCAGGCCTCGATCTGGCACGGCATTCGTCCGACCGACCGCTTCTGGCCGACGACTGGCTGGGCAAAGGCCGCATTCGGCCCTTGGTCGGTTGGCGCCGAGATCGTCATCGTCAACAGCGCTTTCAACCCGGCCGAGGAACTGGCCCTGCTCGAATCGCTGGCGCCCGACGTGTTCTGCGCCCCGCCAACCCAATACCGTCTGATGGTGAAGCATGGGATGGACGGCGTAAAACTACCCAAACTCCGCCAATGCGTAGCGGCGGGCGAACCGCTGAACCCCGAGGTCATCCGCGCCTGGAAGGCGGCGACCGGCGTCACCATCCGTGACGGCTACGGCCAGAGCGAAGCTGGCCTCTTGATCGCCAATCTGGCCGGCCTACCCGAGCGCACCGGCTCGATGGGCCTGCCTGTGCCCGGCTATCACGTTGCGGTCATCGATGAGCATGGAACCGAACTCGGTCCTCAGACGCCCGGCGACCTCGCGGTCAAATACCCTGCCCCGGGCCTCTTCATGGAATATTGGAAAAACCCTGAGGCCACCGCCAACTGCAAACGCGGCGACTGGTACCTGACCGGCGACCGCGCAAGTTACGACGATGAAGGCTTCTACTGGTTTGTCGGCCGCGCCGACGACGTCATCATCACCGGCCCCTTGCGCATTGGCCCCTTCGAAGTCGAAAGCCTGCTGGTCGAACACCCCGCTGTCGTCGAAGCAGCCGCCGTCGCCCATCCCGACGCGGACCTCGGTCACGTCATCAAGGCGTTCGTCGTCGTGAGGCCGGGCGTGAAGGCGGATGATTCTCTGATCGCATCGTTGCGCGCTAAGTTCGACGGCGGCGACGAGTACAAGATGCCGGCTCTGTTCGAATTTGTCCCCGACCTGCCCAAGACCCCCACGGGCAAGGTAAAGCGGGCGGAGTTGCGAGGACGCAACCCCACGTGAGTATTTTCCGAGGATGTCGGGCTTGATTGGGAACCTTCATAAGTGCACCCGGGACGATCCGCCGGCGGCTGCGTAGATACCGGCATTCGAGCTGACTCTCGACTTGGCGGGTGAGCCCCCAAACGGTGGCATCGCCCATGGCTGACTGCGGGCTTAGAGGAGCACACATGGCCGACCCGCATTCCCAACCGGAACCGATCGCGCGCGAACCCGAATCTGTCGCAGAGGACCCTAACGCCAGGCTGGTATTTGAGAGAGACCTGCGGGAAGTATGCGCCACCAAGGGTTTCGACATCGCGTACCAGCCACAGGTCGATCTGCGGACCGGGCGCGTTACGACTTTTGAAGCCCTGATACGCTGGCATCACCCTCAGCGCGGAGATGTACCACCTGCCGAATTCATCCTGCTGGCAGAGGAAATCGGCCTTATCGGTGAAATCGGTCAGTGGGTTTTGGAGCGAGCGTGCCGGGAGGCAATGAGTTGGCCTGAAGACGTTGGGGTCGCAGTCAATGTCTCGGCGCTTCAAATTGCGGACATTTCCCTGCCCGCAGTCGTTGCCGCGACCCTTGCCGCCGCCGGTCTTTCACCGTCCAGGCTGGAATTGGAGGTGACCGAGACGAAGATGATGCCGGACGATCCCGTCACACTGGCGGTTCTGCGCGCGATCCGAGATTCCGGGGTCGGAATTGTGATGGACGATTTCGACATCGGCTTTTCCGCGCTCGGCTATCTACTCAATTTCCCCTTTTCCAAAATCAAGATCGACCGGTCGTTCACCGGTAAGCTTCCGCTGGACGAGCATCGTCATGAGGCGGCCATCACGATCGTGCGTTCGATCATCGGACTTTGCAAAGATCTCAAGATAATCTGCTTGGCGGAAGGCGTGGAGACCAAGGAACAACTGGCGACGCTGATGCAGGCCAACTGCACGGAAATTCAGGGATATCTGCTCGGCAAGCCGCAACCCCTGGCCGACACGCTCGAAACGGTACGAAATATTCCCGACTTGCTGCGCCGGTTGAATATATACAGCGAAAATGTGATGGGCGATGCACAACAGCCGCTATTGCAACCTATTCCGTTTCTGCAGATCGCCGAGACGGCGAATGACATTATTTTGGTCACTACGGCCGATCTCGAGGCGCCGGGTCCGATAATAACCTACGTCAATCCGGCTTTCACACGATTGACCGGCTACACCGCCGCCGAGGCGCTGGGACTATCCCCCCGCATCCTGCAAGGACCAGGGACCAGCCGCGCGACGCTGGACGTTGTTCACGCGTCGTTACGGGCGGGACGCCCTGTGCACGAGAAGATATTGAACTTCGGCAAATCCGGTGCACCCTATTGGCTTGATATGCACATCGTCCCGCTGCGCGATGCCCAGGGCAAGATCACGCATTTTGCCGCGATAGAACGCGATGTGACGCTGGATAAGCGCCGTCTGGACGAGTTGGAACATCTGGCCGACCGCGACACGCTGACCGGCATTCCCAACCGGCGCGCGTTTCTGCGGGCAATGAAATCCGAGTGCGATGCCGCCGTTGCGCGCGGGCTTACCGCGTCCAATGTAAAGGGGCCCTGCCTGGCCTTCATCGACATCGACCAGTTCAAACGCGTCAACGACGAACGCGGCCATGCGGTGGGCGACGCCGTCCTTTGCGGCATGGCTGACTGTCTGGCCGAGAATGTCCGCCGTTTGGATATTATCGGTCGTATCGGGGGCGAGGAATTCGCGGTGTGCATGCCCGCCGTCGCCCTGCAGGACGCAAGAGCGCTCGCGGAACGCTTGCGCTGCGCTGTCGCGGGGGACGCATTTGATACGCCGGTGGGCCCTGCGAACATCACCGTCAGTCTCGGTGTGGCCTGCTATAGCCCTGGCGACACCGTCGCAACTTTGATGGAGCGGGCCGACTCCGCGATGTATGTCGCCAAGCGCACCGGCCGCAACCGCGTCCGAATCCAGGCATCGAAATCGACCCGCCGAGCGCTGAAAATTCCTGAAACCGTAGGTTAGGCCGTCGGCTGCCGCACCGGCATCCCCGCCGCGCGGTAGATGGCATCGATCACCGCCATGTTCTTCACCCCGTCTTCGGCCGAGGTCAGGATCGGGCCACCGTGCAGGCAGGCCTTCACAAAGGCTTCCAGCTGATAGAGATAGGTCGGGCGCCTGCCCAGGTTTTCGCTGCGCTTCATCTTCTCGGTCTTGACCGTCAGCCGGTGCCAGGCTTGGGGCGCGACGGGGTTGATGACCCGCATCTCGCCCAGGCTGCCGGTAACGCGCAGCGAGATATTGAGCAGCTTCCATGACCACATCGAAACTGACACCGTGCCGGTTGCGCCGGATTTGAAGCGCAATTGCGCCTCCATCGCCCGATCGACTTTGGCGTCGCGTAGTTTCGGCACCGCCGACACTACCTCCGGGTCCGGCCCGCCGATCAGGCGCGCCATATGAACCGCATAGCAGCCGGCATCCATCATCGCCCCGCCGGCCAGGCCGAAATTATATCGGATGTCTTTGAAGATCGGCAGCGGGAAGCACATGGTCGACTGGATATGTTGAATGGTTCCCAGCTCCCCGCTCGCCACGATATCGACCATCCGCTGGGCCAGCGGATGATAGCGGTAATGAAACGCCTCCATCAGAACCTTGCCGGTCTCACGCGACGCCTGGGCCATCGCCTCGGCCTCCTCGGCATTGGCCGCGATCGGCTTTTCGCACAGCACATGTTTACCCGCGCGCAGCGCCTTGATCGCCCATTTCCCATGGAGTCCGTTGGGCAACGGGATATAAAGCGCGTCGATCTCAGGGTCGTCGATCATCGCGTCATAGCTTTTATGGACGCGTTTGATCCCGCTTTTGGCCGCGAACTCCCGCGCCCGCAGAAGGTCTCGCGCCGCAACAGCCACCAGACTCGCCTCCGGAACCTGCTTGACCGGCGCAACAATCGCCATCGGCGCAATCTTCGCCGCACCCAACAATCCTATGCGCAGCATGCAAACTTCCTTGGGGTTTCGGGCATCGATACGGCTACCGCTCAGCCTGTCCGACGAAAGCGAAGAGAACCACCAAGATCACAAGGCGCCAAGTTGGTACTGATCGTCATTGCGAGCGCAGCGAAGCATTCCAAAGTTTCAAGCACCGGCAGTCCTGGATTGCTTCGTCGCTGCACTCCTCGCAATAACGATATGATTCCTTGGTGCCTTAGCGTCTTGGTATCCAAATTCCCTTAACTCAAATCGCCATCGCCACATCTGCAGCGCCGGCAATGGCGCCTTCGATATAGCCTACACCGTTGCAATCACCCACCGTATGAACCTTGAATCCGGCGGCGGCGAGTGATTCGGCCAAGGCCAGATTGCCGGTTGCACCTTTGGCGACGATGACATTATCCGCCTCGACGACATGACTGAGCCCATCGGCGTCGGAGAAGGTCACACGGTCGGCGCCGATGGCGATATCCTTCATGCCGGGCAGCAACACGACGCCCAGGTCGCGCGCCTCCGACAAGGCCCGCCAGCGGCGGACGATATGAAGCCCAGCGCCAAGACGCGGAGCTTCGTCCACCACCGTCACCTTGCGGCCGCGTTCGGCCAGGAATTCGGCGAGCTCAACGCCCACAAGCTCCCCGCCGATGATGACGATCTTATCGCCTAGCGGCATCCAGGCCTTTGTCGCCTCACGGATCAGCTCGGGGCTGCGCGTCACGCCGGTGAATGAACCGGCCTTGGCTGCGATGCGCGTCGTCCAGCTCGTCTTGCCTTTCAGGCTATCCAGATTTTCGCCCAGCACCAGGCTGCGCATCTCATCGCCGCTGAACACATTCGCCCGGTCGCTGCCGGGGATCGGCGGCATAGTGCGGATCGCACCTGTCGCCACCACCACTTCGTCGGGGTTCAGCGACTTTAGCAGTTCAGGGGTCGCCGAGGTTTTCAACTTCACGTCGATCGGCAGCGCCGCGACTTGGCGCTTCAGCCAGTTCAATATCCGCTCGTTCGGTGCATAGGCGATAGAGGCGAACTGCACTGTGCCGCCCAACCGGTCCGACTGCTCCAGCAGCGTGACCTTATGCCCTTTCAGCGCAAGACGCCGCGCACTCTCCATGCCACCGGGGCCGCCGCCGATGACCACCACATGCTTATGGCCGCCCGATCCGATCGCCCGTTCGCGCTCGAACGCCGTCTCGGGATTGACCGCGCATTTGACGTTCTTGCTGAAATAGATCTGGCTGACGCATGCATAGCAATAGATGCAGGGCCTCACATCCTCGGGCTTGCCGGCTTTCAGCTTGTTCGGCAATTCCGGGTCGGCCAACAGCTTGCGGCCCATCGCGACGAAATCGAATTTGCCCTCGCCGATATATTTCTCCGCCGCCTCCGGTTCGATCCGGCCCGATGTGATGACCGGGATATCCAGCACCGATTTGATGGCGATGGCGCCCGGAATCATCAGTTCCGGCTTATGCGGTATGTTGGAGCCCGAATGATATTTGCCCTGGGACTGGTCGGCATAGGATGAGGCGGTGATCGCATCGACCCCGGCCTCCTGCAACAGCTTTGCGAGCTTTTGGGCATCCTCGATCCGGATGCCGTCTTCCTTGCCGAATTCTTCCTCGTCGATCTTGCACCAAACGGGATAATCCTGGCCCACTTGGGAGCGCACCGCCTTGACCGCATCCAGCAGAAGCCGGGCGCGATTCTCCAGCGGGCCGCCATATTCGTCGGTGCGCCGGTTGCTGGCGGGCGAAATAAAGGACGAAAAAATATAGCCGTGGCCGCCGTGCAGTTCCACGCCGTCGGCCCCCGCCTCTTTTGCGCGGGCTGCGGCATCGGCGAACATTTGAATCAGATGCTCGGCGTCCTGCGCCGTCATGACTTTGAACTGAACATCCTTCACCTGGGCGAAATCGGCCTGGGCCAATTCTTCCGGCAGGAACCCGTCGATGACGTCGCCGGGCTTGGGCGGCAGAGGTACGGATGGACACCAGACCGGCCGTCCCTCCTTCATATCCGTCATCGCGACCAGCCCGCCGAAATGCAGCTGGAGAGCCAACTTGGCCCCATGCTCGTGCACCACGTCGGCGACGCCCTTGATCGACGGTATATGCCGGTCGCCCGATAGAGCGACCTGGAACTGGCAGTTCGATCCGACCGGATAGCCGACGGACACCGATCCGACCGTCAGCAGCGCCGCACCGCCCTTGGCCCGTGCGGCGTAATAGGCGCGCGTCCGCGCCCCGCACATGCCGTCGTCCTCGGCGAGATTATCGCCCATGGCGGTCATGAAAATTCGGTTCTTAAGCTGCAGCGAGCCGATGCGGCCCGGCGACATCAAATGCGGAAAACCTGTGGACACCCCAAATTCCTCCTGGAGATGATTCGGCGATCTGAAGCGCCGTTCGTCATTCTACAGGCGTACCCCAGGCGACGGGGCTCACGCCAGCAAAATTGAGACTGCGGTACAAAATGGAGTCGCACGGCGAATGGTGCCCGGGGACGGATTTGGCCATTACCACTTTGATGAATCTCTCGTCGTATGGGTTTGATACGATGACCCGGCACCGATGAGGAGGTGGTGCGCGGGCAGACCGGCTAGCCCGACGCTCCCTACGGAAGGCAATCTGAGGCGGTTACGCTGGGGTGCCCGCTCATGTCCCTGACCCAGTTCAAAACGGTCGAACAAATGTGGGCGACCAACGGATGATTATCAGCAAACGCGAATTGCTGGAAATCGCCGTCAAGCGGCGCAGTTATACATGAAACGACGCAAACCCGTCGGCGCCACTCCAACTCTGCAAGTGACAAGGCGAGGGCTCTGGATGAACCCTGATAGGTACGGGTGCCAAAACCCTATGTGTCCACGATCTATCCAGCGCCGCTGGCGTCTGGGTGGCCACCAGACCCCAGCCTCTCCCGCTGTTCAGAGAACAGCTCGCTCAGGATACGGACTTTTGAAGAGATAATGTGTCCGGACCAGACAACACTGAGCGTTCCGTCTAGGGGCGGATTTGAACACCCGACACGGTGATTTTCAATCGCCTGTTCTACCAACTGAGCTTCCCGGACTCGCGCGTTGCGAGCGGCGGGTATAGGCAAAAGCAGAGCCCCAAAAGCCGGCGCGCCGATCCCGTGCTCGCGATGCCTTGAAATCCGATGATATCCATATCATGATATACAATAAATATTAGATATCATCGAGGCGGACATGCAGGTTTCGAAATGGGGCAACAGCTTGGCCGTGCGGCTGCCCAAGGCGCTGGTGGATGAGCTGGGGCTAAAAGCCGGCGACGAGTTGAACGTGGTAGCCGCGAAAGACGCGTCCATCGCGGTCGAAACAAAAGAACAGCGGCGCCGGCGTGCGCTCGATCGGCTGGCTTCACTGAATTGGACCTTGCCCGACGACTATAGGTTCGATCGGGACGAGGCCAATGAGCGATGACGGCCTTCTTCGACACGAACGTGCTCGTCTACACCGTCACGTCCGATCCTCGAAAAATGCAGGCCGACCGTGTCTTGCGCGGCGGGGGAGTGGTCTCGGTGCAGGTCCTCAATGAATTCGTGAGCGTCGCGCGCCGCAAGTTGAAACATGACTGGCCGGATATCGAGCTTGCCTTAAGCCAATTTCGCTTATCTTTCGACGCTGTGCGGCCCCTGACGCTCGACACCCACACGAGCGCCGTTGCGCTCGCCCGCAGCCACGGCCTTGCATTTTATGACGCCCTGGTCGTCGCCGCCGCCGTCGAAGCCGGCTGCGACATTCTTTATTCCGAGGACATGCAGCATGGCCGCATTATCGGCGGGCTGACGATCCGCAACCCCTTCTTGGAAGCTGCGCAGTAAACGCCCAAACGCTATCAGGGAAATGGTGCCCGGGGAAGGAATTGGCCATTACCACTTTGGCGAATCTCTTGTCGATTGGGTCTAACGCCATGCCGCTGGGGGCAATGTGCAGGTTGTGGGGCCGGAAGGATAAGGGTCCAGGAAACCACTTTTACCGAATATCACTTCAACGGCGACAACAGCCAGCCTCCATTGAATCCCAAGCGCTGACTCTAATAGAACAAGTGCGCTAAGACCATAACGGTGACAAAGCCCAAAACCTCGTCCCACAAAGTAACTTTTAATATTCCGTATTTTTCACCTCGAAACATGGCGACGGCGGCGGCGGCGGCGGCGTTTGCCAAAATTATCAAATCAAACCAGAGGCTACGGATTCCAAACGCGTACCCAGAAATGGCAACGGTCCAGACAAAGTGTATGACAATTACCCAACTTCGATCGATTTGCATCTTGCAATATGGAGTCGTGTCAGGTCACCGGTCGACGATGCGGACACTGGGCAGCGTCGGTGCGGGAGGAATTAGGAGAAAGTTTAGCGCATTGGCCAGGGCCTGTTGCCGAGTAGCTTTAATGGCTCCTGCGTGAGCATTGGTATAAACGGCAGTGCAAAAGACGACCAAACAACGCAGGTTCGAACGCAAAAAACGAGGCAAACCTCCAAACGAGATCATTGTCGTGCCATCACAGTACTTCGTTCAAGTGGGTTCGCTGGCCAACTATAGCTTGATCTGGTTCTCGCCTCGCCAGCAGTACAACTTCTTCACCACGAAATAGCTGGGCCGGCTCAATCGCTTTACGGCCCAGCTTAGTCCGCACGCCGCACAAGTTGAGTGCGGAGGTTTTTGCTAAGAAAGTCTTACCACAATCCGTTCCAATCGCTGGAGGCGACACTTTAGTCTTCTTGTAATTTGGAACAAATGACAGATCGCTCATGATAACTTTTGGGCCGCTGCGACCCCGTTTATGGATGGGTGTCGTCTAGGAAGCACGTATGGCCGTAAAAATTCTATATCAAGCGAATGCGATATTTATAAAGAACGAGAGCCTTAACCGACCGGAGGAAGACCTAAAACAATATTGCGCATTTGCAATTTTATAGGGTCTTTATAATTTATTATTGACTTTGACATGGAGTTTTTAAGCGCTTGTTCAAGCTCGACTAGGGCATTCCTTGCCGGTGGCCAGTTTTGCTGGAGGAACATGACGACAAGGACTATGTCCTGCTGCAACTGCTACGGCCCCTGTGGCAACGACGTCGGCTTTCTGGAAAAACTATCCAACTCTGTCGACATGCAGAAATTGGGAGCTTTCCGCAGGCCTTCTTCTGTCCACCGTAGATCGATATTGCCCGAAGCTTGATGATGGTCAACGCAAGGTTTGGCCACAGAGCTCGGACCCTCAGTCTTCATCGCCTCAAGGGTTCGCTTTAGTAAAAACGTCATTATTATTTCTCGTTTATAATATACAGACTTTTGTCTCCTCGATTTTTTATGGCGCCGATTTTACTTCTGTAGAGCGGCCGTTTCCGGCGTGACTCGTCAATGGAGCAAATCTTGGCATATTTCCGCTCTCCTGCTTTGCTGGTCGGCAAGAACAGGCGGGGGCTCTGGGTCGTCCGCGACCCATTAGGCTTGCGCGGTGGTCTATTTACCAGCCGCGCCGAAGCCACGCGTTTCGCAACACTGAATCATGGCCGCCAGTACGCAGCCATTCTGGTGCCTTACCCCATCGAACTCGAAACAGTATCCAACAATGGTTAACCCGAACATTCGGATCGTGCCTGAGCGTGACGTCGCCGCGGCAGCTCGGTTGGCCCGCGCCAACCCAGGACAGGGCGTCGCCGCAATTTATAATCAGGCCGGCGCAGGCTATGCCGCTTATGCCGACGGTGACCCGCATCAGCTTTTCGCCTTCGATGGCCCGCACGCTTATGCCGACCGCTGCCTATGGGAGGTGCTCGACGCCAAGCTGGTGGCGCTACGCGCCGCCGGCCGATGCGAGATCCGGATTCTCGATGCAGGCTGCGGCCCGGGCACGTGGCTGCGCCGACTGGTGACCCGCGCGCATAGCCTCGGCTTTTCCCGGATATCCGCCCGCGGCTTTGACATCGCCGGGGCCCAGGTGGAGCGGGCGCGGCTACTGTCGCGCGACTTGAGCGATCTGCCCGAAGTCGCACTGACATTCGAAGTCGCCGATCTGTGCGATCGGCTGCCTGAAAATGACAAGTCGGTCGATCTGACAATCTGCCTCTATAGCGTTCTGAGCCATCTGGAGGTCATACGCCTTCCCTGGATCGCCCGGGAGCTTGCGCGGGTTACCCGAGGCTTCTTTGTCGCCACGGTCCGCCCGATCGGTAGCCCGCCTTCGGTGTTCGTGGATACGGTCGAGAACGCGCAGCAATTCCGCCAGGACAATATTCTTGACCGCTGCCGGGTCGAACTGTGCGATGGGCGGTGCTTCACCATGAATATCCACCTGTTCTCGGCATCGGAACTACGCGGTTATTTCGCGCATGATTTCGAGATCGAGACGCTGCGCGGACTGGACCTGTTCCATAGCCGCTTTGCGCTGGACCCGCGTTGGAACCCCCTGGTCCCGGCGCTGGCCGACGATCAGTTCGACAGCGAGCTTTCCCGGATCGAGGACGCCTATGGCGCGAGCCCGCGTTTTATGGAGCATGCGGCCCACTTGCTGCTTGTCGCGCATCGTCCGGTCGCGACGTCAGAGCGGTGGGCATCGTGAGCCGGTGGTTGGCCATCCTGTCGCCCGTGACGACGTTCGTGGTCCTGAGCAGCCGCAAGAAGCGTCTCTCCCCGGCAAGCAGTCCGCAATCGGTGGGAAGCCGGCTGGGCGGCGGATGGGGCGAGGATTCTTCGTATCCTCAAGGGATTGTGAGTTGGACTTGCGTGCATTCCATTGTCGGAATTTACGCTTGGGCGGTCCGCAGCAACACGCGGTCGATGCGGCTCATTTGGTCGTCAGCCACCCGGCAACCCGAACAGCGCCACCGATGCCGCGACACCGACTGAACTCGGCCATCGCCCTTTAGTCCAGGCCTGTCCAGTGTCCAAACTGTTTCCCGCACATCGAGATCAATCATGGCCAATATATTGTTTGTTCTGAGCTACACGAAAACCAAGGCGGCTCCTCCCGCGAGCTCCATCGAATATGAGAAGACCTTCCCGACCTTGGACAGCGCACTGAGATTCTGCGTCCAACTGGCCGAATTGGGGGGCGAGGCGCTTTACATCATCAAACTGCTCCGCGGCGTGGAGGACACGGTGTTCGAAGGTGGGACGCTCGCCCGCGCTATCGAACGCCAGCAGGCACGGCACGAAGCAGCATAAAGCCGAGCCCATAACAGAGACGCAGTCGAACAGCCGGCGATCGCATTTTCAGCATACTACTGGCGCCCCGGCGCAATTCGTGTGACGTCATCCATCATGGACACAAAACCACCTGTGCAGCGCGCGATCCTGGTCGGTATTCAGCTTCCCGGCGTGGACGATGCCGTTCTTGCCGCAAGCCTGGAAGAACTGGGTCATCTCGTGAAGACGCTGGGATACGAGGTCGTCGGCACTCTGTCGCAGAAACGCGACGGGGTGAGCGGCGCGACCGTGCTCGGTAAGGGCCGGCTTGAGGATCTTGCCGCGATAACCGGCGGAACGGGCGTCGTCGCATCGATGGCGCCTAAAAATACGACGAAGGCGCGTGAACGTATCGAATCCGCCGAAACGACGGCCCCTGAACCGCCTTCCGCCGAGACCGAACCTGATGCGCCGCTGAAACCGGATTTTGTTATCGTCGATCACGAAATCTCGCCCAGCCAGATTCGCAATCTGGAACGTGCCACCGGGGCCAAGGTGCTCGACCGGACCGGCGTGATCATGGAAATCTTCCATCGCCATGCGCACAGCCGTGAGGCCAAGCTCCAAGTCGAAATCGCGCGCCTGAAATATATCGCCCCACGCCTGCGAGAATCGGCTTCCGGTGGCGGTCGGCAACAGGGTGCCGGGGCGGGCGAATCCGATCTCGATCTCGAACGGCGCGCGATCCGGGATCGTCTGGCGGAGTTGAAGGAGCAGCTTGAGGCTACCCAGAAGGAAAACGACCAACGCCGGTCTGGTCGCCGGGACCAGTTGCGTGTTGCGCTGGTCGGTTACACCAACGCCGGGAAATCGTCCCTGATGCGCGCCCTCACCGGCAGCGATGTGCTGGTGGCGAACCAGCTGTTTGCGACGCTCGACACGACGGTGCGGGCATTGCAGCCGGAGGCGAGCCCGCGCGTACTGGTTGCCGATACGGTCGGCTTCATCAAGAAGCTGCCCCACGATCTGGTCGCCTCGTTCCGCTCCACATTGGCCGAGGCGCTTGAGGCCTCCTTGCTGCTCTATGTCGTCGACGCCTCCGATCCGACCTACCTCTCGCAGCTCGAGGTCACGCGCGAGGTACTGCGCGAGATCGGGGCGGACGTTGTGCCGTCACGCTTGATCCTCAACAAGATCGATCGGGTGAGCGACGAGGATCGCGCCCACCTGCAGGCCAAGCATCCTGACGCGATCCTCCTCTCGTCCAAGCGGCCCGAGGATGTGGCCGCATTGCGCGAGACCATTATTGCGTTCTTCGAGGCGTCGATGGTCGACGAACAGCTGACCCTGCCCTACGCGAAACAGGGGCTGCTTGGCGAAATATACGAGAATGCACGCGTGCTGTCTCAGGATTATGACGCCACCGGCAGGATCATGACCGTGCGCGGTCTTCCCGCCGCGATCGCACGGCTGAGGCGGACACTCGCGGGTTCCTAAGGCCTCCCGACTATTCGGCTTTCAGTAGGTCAGCCCTGTCTGCATGGCGAAATGCTCGACGATCGGGCCTAGCGCCAAAGAGGGAAAGAAACTGAGTCCGCCGACAATCACGATAGTGCCGGCAAGCAACAGGGCGAAGAGCGCGCCATCGGTCGGCAGCGTGCCGGCGCTGCGCGGCGCAGCGCCTTTGGCGGCGAGCGATCCGGCAATCGCCAGCACCGGAACGATCACCAGATAGCGGCCCGCGAACATCGCGAGCGCCAGCGTCACATTGTAGAAGGGCGAGTTCGCCGAAAGTCCGGCAAAGGCGCTTCCGTTGGTGGCTGCGGCCGAGGTGAAGCCATAAAGGATTTCGGAGAAGCCGTGCGGTCCGAAATTGGCCGGCCCCGCCAAGCCAGGCGCGATCACGCTTGCCACCGCCGTCAGCCCCAAGATCGCGGCGGGCGCGACGAGCAGAGCGAGTGCGGTCATCTTGATCTCCCGCTCTTCGATCTTCTTGCCGATGAATTCCGGCGTCCGTCCGATCATCAGGCCGGCAAGGAATACGCTCACAAAGGCGAAGAGCAGCATCCCCCACAGGCCAGAGCCGGGGGCACCGAAGATCACCTCGTCGACCATCATGTTGGCCATCAGGATCGCGCCGCTGAGCGGCATGAAGCTGTCATGCATCGCATTGACCGCGCCGTCGGAGGATGCGGTCGAAAGCTCGGCGAACAGCGCCGATCCGCCGATGCCGAAGCGTACCTCTTTGCCTTCCATGTTTCCGCCCGGCTGCAGCGGGCCCGCCGCCTGGTCGACGCCGAGCGGCGTGAAGGCCGGATTGCCGTCGAGTTCGGCCACGTTCAGTCCGGCGGTGCCAAGCGCGAACAACAATGCCATCGCCGCAAACACGGCCCAGCCCTGCTTTTCGTTGCCGACCATGCGGCCGAACGTGTTGGTTAGCGCTGCGCCGATCGTCATCATCAGGACCATTTCGATGAGATTGGTCAGCGCCGTCGGGTTTTCGAACGGATGGGCCGAGTTGACGTTGAAGAATCCGCCGCCGTCGCCGCTTAGCAGCTTGATCGCCTCCTGGCTGGCGACAGGACCGCGCGCGATTAGCTGTATGTCACCCGTGATCGTATGCGCCGCCACAAATGGCTCCAGCGTCTGCGGCACGCCCTCGAACATGAAGAACAGCGCTGCCACAATCGAGATAGGCAACAGCACGTAAAGCACGCCGCGCGTCAGGTCGGCCCAGAAATTGCCGATCGTCTCGGTAGCCCGGCGCGCGATTCCGCGGATCAGCGCCATCGCGACCGCCATGCCGGTCGCCGCGGACAGGAAGCTCTGGACGGCTATTCCCACCATCTGGGATAGGTAAGACAAGGTCGTCTCGCCGGCATAGGATTGCCAGCTGGTGTTGGAAACGAAGCTGACCGCCGTGTCGAGCGACAGATCCGGAGACGCCGCCGGGAATGCTTGTCCATTGAGCGGCAGCAGCTCCTGCAGGCGTAACAGGGCGTATAGCACGACCGCTCCGACCGCGTTGAAGATGAGTAGAGAAACGGTATAGGAAGACCAGGTCTGCTCGGTCGCGGTATCAACGCCCGCTAATCGGTAGATAGCCGACTCAACCGGCTTCAGAACCGGCCGTAACACCGTCGGCTCACCGGCATAGACGCGGCCGATATAGCCACCCAGCGGCCTCACCAGAGCGGCGACGAGGAGCGCGAGTAGGCCGATCTGTCCCCAACCGGCGGCGCTCACTGGCACGAAACCAAGTTCATGACACCAGCCAATTGAGACTCAGCGGCACGGAGGGCCGATATCGTTTCGCTTCTATGCAGTCGGGCATGAGTGAAAGCTGACCATTTCGGCATAAAAAATCCATGGGCCCCGCAGCGCAAAGTTGCAAACGAGAAATAAAAGACCGCCCTATGGTTTACGCTCAGATGCATTCAATCGCGCTCGTTGGATGCACGGGCCGCCTTTCCCTCGGTCGGTCGCATCCTATCCGCCACCAGGGGGAGGCCCGGCTCTGCAGCGTCGCTGCGTCTGGTTGCATGGGACGTTGCGCTTTCAGTCCGGCCGCCACCGCAGTGGCCTCGCTTCGGCGGCTGAGTTCGCGGATTAAAGCGTCCTCCGCCATCTCTTCGAACATGACCGCCAATTCTAGGGACACTTCCGAAAGCCACGCGTTCGTTCCCTCGGCGGAGCGACGGCACAAGGACGCGCGTTCACGGAAGTATTTATAATACATCGTCGCCTCCTGCTTCACGATTCAAACCTAACTGACGTCATTTGGCAAAGCGCTCCATTGACCCATATCAACTGTTTGAGCCACTGGCACTAGGCAGTCTAAGGCTAATGCGCATTAGGCGGCTGGCTTGAGTGGCATCGAGCGGTAGCTCCCAAAGACCGCTTTCGCGCGCTGCCATCACTCAACTGAATGGCTTGGCCGCCTCCCCTTCGCAAAGTGACGGAAAGCAGAACGATCGCCGATTGGAACGTATGGAGCGGATATTTCCGATCAGGCGATTTATAGTTAGCCGTGAAAACCGCGCCACAATGAACCCGTTCAACCGCGCTGACCGAGATCTGCCATTTGCCGAGGTAAATGGGACCTCCGGCCAACTGCCGGCTCCGGGTCTTTTGGGGGAAATCTTCCCCGTTACTGGTGTTCGTCAGGGCCGACCCAACGATTCGGCGCCGGATGGCGGTGCAGGGAGCCGGTGTCGTGACACACCCACTTTCCGGCGGCACCATCGACGCCCATCAGCGATCGGCTCGCCTTCCTGGGGTTAACCTTTCGACGGTCGACGTCCTGGCGGGAGCTTTCGCTAGGCTGATCGAGAATATTGCCCCCGATCGGTCTCGCTGATTGGTAGCGGTCAACGTTCCCCCCATCGCTTCTACAAAGCCTCGGCAAATCGGCAGCCCCAGTCCGGTGCCGGCGCGCTTCTTATCGCCCATCCGAAGACGGACAAATTTGTCGAAGATCGCCTCGATCGATTGAGCGGGGAGCCCCTCTCCATTATCCATCACGGCAATGCCTATCCCGTCATGCTCAAGATAGGCGCGAATGGTGATGGCGGTATTCGAGGGCGAATATTTTGCAGCGTTGTCGAGAAGATTGAAAATGACTTGCTCGAGCAACAGAAAATCAGCACTTGCCATCGGTAAATCGGGATCCAGATCGACGTCGACAACATGATTGGAAATGAGCGGTCGCGCTCGGTCGAGAGCCGATCGGATCACATCCTCTAAATCGATTGGCTCAAGCCTGAGGTTGAGACTGCCAGAGTCGAGTCGGGTTATGTCGAGAAGATTGCCAATGAATCGGTTTAATCGCTCCGCCTCGGCCTGCGCCATATCGACCAATTCCATCCGAATCGCAGCATCGCCTTCAGGCCCGATGCTCTTGAGTGTCGAGTGCGCCGCGATGATCGTTGTGAGCGGTGTGCGTAGATCGTGCGAGATCGACGTCAGCATCGTATTGCGCAGCCGCTCAGTCTCGACTTGCCAGCGGGTTTGGTCGATTGCCTCGGCAAGCTGCGCGCGCTCGACTGCTACGGCAGCTTGGTCAAGAAGCGTTGAGAGCAGGCTGTACTCGTCGGGCAGAAGGAGAGGAGACTGCTCACGCTTAATCCCTACGACACCGACAGCACCCCGCGGCGTGCGCAATGGGTGGAACAGATAGTTTGCTCCAGGTAGGCTCTTGGTGCCTCGTCCCACGGGCAGTATGCGGCTAAGAGCCCAGTGCGCAGCGGCTTGATCCGTAGCAGTGAGTTTGCGCTGGGGCCTTGAAGCCGCCCGAGGGTGCAACCCGTTAGCTTCCGGCATCAGTATGATCACGTCGCAGTCGAGCATGACCGCTACGTCGTTTGCGAGAACACGCAGCAATTCTTCCTGCGATCCAGCCTCTGCGATCTTCTGGCTAACCACATTGAGGCGCTTCGCGACCTCAGCTTGCTTCGCCAGACTTTCGCTTAGTTTCTTCTTCGCGGCGACTAGTTCACTGATAATGAGTGCGACAACGAAGAAAAAAGCCAGAGCCAGAATGTCTCGTGGATCATCCATCTCGAGGCTGTATAGAGGTATGGTAAAGAAGAAATCCCACGCAAGGACGCTTAGGATAGACGCCGCGATCGACGGCCACAGCCCATAGCGGAGTGCCGACCATAAGACGGGAATCAAGAAAATGATCGACAGGTTGTCGCGAGTAGAAACTTGGCTGATAAGATAGGCAAAGCCCACCGCCAGTGCGACGATCCCAGTGCTGACTATATATGGCCGTATGGCCGCGGCAGTCCATTTAAAAGCAGGCTTGAGTGCTTTCGCCGGTTCATCCCAAGGGGCTCTTTCATTCGTGACAACATGTAAATCAATGTTCCATGCATGCTTCGCGAGTTCGCGCACGACGGAGCCGTGGAGCACTTCGGACCATCGGGAACGTTCCGACTTTCTTACGATGATGTTCTTGGCATTTGTCCGCCTGGCATATCGCAGTACGTCGTCGGCGATGTGGCGGCCGGGAATAACGACCGCTTCGCCGCCCAGCTTTTTGGCGGTCAGCAGAATCGCGGACAATGACTCCCGCTCCGACTCCTTAAGCCTATTGAAGCTCGCCGTTTTCACATAGAGCGCAGTCCATTCGGCACCGAGACGGGTGGCCATGCGCTTCGCCGAATGGAGGAGTTCGATAGAATGGGGAGCCTCGGTAACGCAAACCAGTATACGGTTGCTCGCCGTGGCGCGCACAGCGAGGTCACGCATCGCACCGAGGGTGCGAAGCGAAAAATAGCGGGTTATCGCCTGCTGTTTCAGATTGCCTGTATCGACCTTGCCTTCGTGAAGCCGGTCGAGAAGCTTCTCTGGTGGCAGGTCAACGAATTCGATCGAGTCGGCCAGTTCAATCATGCTGTCCGGCACGGTATTGCGCACACGAATTTTGGCGATATTGGCGACGGTGCCGTGCAGGCTTTCGAAATGTTGAATGTTCACGGTCGAATAGACGTCGATACCGGCCGCGAGTAGCTCCTGAATGTCGAGATAGCGGGTCGGGCGAGCGCTCCCGGGCGCGTTAACGTGAGCGAGCTCGTCAACAAGAACTAGTTGCGGTCGTCGGGCAAGAATTGCGTCGAGGTCCATCTCTTCAAGATCGAGGCCCCTGTGCTTCACCTTCTGGAGCGGGGTTGTTTCGAACGGCTCGGCAAGCGCGTGCATGTCAGGTTGACCGTGAGATTCGAGGGCGCCGATTATCACATCGGTCCCATCCGCCTTCCTTCGAAGCGCGGCCCGGAGCATCTGATGGGTCTTTCCGACGCCTGGTGCAGCACCTAGAAAAAGTGTGAACCGTCCTGGCGCTTTTTGTGACACCTCAAGTGGAATGGTATTGGACATGCAATTTTCAGAGCAATGGTTGGTCAGGTGCGTTCGATCCGAGCGAGATGCTAACCTCAGCAAAACCTAAATTTTCAGGATAAAATCCAGCCCGAAGGTGAATTGTCCATCGTCGGTTCCGTTGTTGAAAGGCTTCGTCCCGTTAAGCGAGTAATCGTAACGAATTTCAGGACGAATGGTCAGCCCCTG
>Ga0182030_10009954_pt1 | contig 19388 bp, 16 predicted proteins | sample 812S3MmetaG_FD_121299 | JGI IMG/M metagenome (GOLD analysis project Ga0182030, IMG submission 121299) | Permafrost microbial communities from Stordalen Mire, Sweden - 812S3M metaG (Illumina Assembly) | ecosystem: Environmental > Terrestrial > Soil > Wetlands > Permafrost | place: Sweden... | reverse complement strand
GCCACCGATTCGTTGCCGTCCTTGACCGCCAGCAATTCGCGCAGATAAACCTTTTCGCGATGCGGGTTCGGCAATTCGATGCCGATCGCGTTGCGGCCGGGAACCACCGCAACGCGCGCCGACAGCGCGCTCATCGAGCGCGCGATGTCGTCGGCGAGGCCGATGACGCGCGACGATTTGATGCCGGGCGCGGGCTCGAGTTCATACAGCGTCACCACCGGGCCGGGGTGGGCCTTGACGATTTCACCGCGGACGCCGAAATCGCTGAGCACCCCTTCCAGCGCGCGCGAATTGGTATCCAGATCTGATTTGCTGAGCGGCTGGCGATCCGAAGCCTTCGGCGCGGTGAGCACGGAAACCGGCGGCAGTTCGAACTTGTCGGACGATTTGCGCAGCGGAGCCCGCGGCGCGGCCTTCTTGCGCGGCGCGCGGGCGGCCGGAACTTCCGCCTCGTCGGCTTCCGCGTCGAGATCGTCCTCGTCCTCGTCCTCTTCCTCGCTCTCGCCGAGCGGCGCCAGCGCCGGGCTGACCCGGCCGCCCAGGCTGGGTTCCTGGCGTTCAAACGAGGGTGCGCGCGGCGCCGGCCCGCTGGCGACCAGCCAGCGATAGGCCGAGGTCAGGAATCGCCACAGTCGCGCCTTCGCGCTCATCGCGGCATGGAACGCCCATCCCAGCGAGACCGAACCGCGATCATCTTCTTCCACGAACAGCGCGTCGTCGTCCTCGACCGGCGTCAGGTCGTCCTGCGGCGGCCGTGAACCGATCCCGCTCGCGACCAGGAATGTCGCCACCATGGCGGCACCCAGGATGATCCCGAGCAGCAGCCGGTCGATGATTCCGGGCGGCCCGAACAGCACGGCGGGGGCGCGCACCAGTGCGTCGCCGACCACGCCGCCAAGCCCGGTCGGCAGCGGCCATGCTCCGCCATGTGGCCAGCAGCTTGCAAAGCCCGCGGAGATCACCGTGCAGAGCATCCAGCAGGCGACCCGCAGCGCTTCGCGGTCGAAGCTGCGATGGGTCAGCATGCGCCAGCCCCACACCGCCAAAGGCAGGATCAGCATGACGGCGCCGAGGCCGAGAATCTGCATCAACAGGTCGGCGGTGATCGCGCCGGGATAGCCGACGATGTTGCGGATTGCGCGCGATGTGGCGTGGCTGTAGCTCGGATCCTGCACCGACCAGGTCATCAGCGCCGCCGCCACCACGCCGGACAGCGCGATCATGCTGAGGCCGCCGAGCTCACGCAGCCGCCGCGCCAGCGCCTCGCGGATCGACGCCGGCAACTGGCTGACCAGGGGAATGACACGCTCGAGCGTTGCCATGCTCATGGCGCCCTGCGCTGGCAGTCGGGAGCAGTCAGCCGAAGCCGTAGCGGCGTCGAACGCGCAGGCATTCTCCCGGGAAGAAATCCGAAATCCGTGCCGCGCGTCGCTACCCGATTCATCAATCCGACCCTAATCCAGAATTTTTACCAGCCGGTGCAAAGCCTCGGCGGTTGTTTCACTGTCCTGCACCAGCGCCAGACGGATATAGCCGGCGCCGGGATTGCTGCCGTCGGGTTGCTGACGCGCCAGAAAGCTTCCGGGCACCACGCGCACGCCGCCGTCCCGGTAGAGCTTCACCGTCGCCGCTTCGTCGCCGCCGTGGGCCGACACGTCGAGCCAGACGCAGAAGCCACCGGCGGGCCTGACATAGCCATAACGGTGGCCGAGAATCTGGTCGGCGAGATCGAATTTGAGCCGGTAGAGCCGGCGGTTCTCCTCGACATGCGCCTCGTCGCCATAGGCGGATATCGCGACATGCTGCAGCGGCACCGGCACCTGCGGGGCCGCGACGTTGCGCAGCTCGTGAAACAGGCTGAGAAACGTCTTGTCGCCGGCCGCAAAGCCGACCCGCATGCCCGGCAGGTTCGAGCGCTTCGATAGCGACTGAAACACGACGACGTTGCTGAAATCGGGCCCGGCGCATTCGAGCATGCTGCCCGGCGCTTGCCGGGTGTAGATTTCCGAATAGCACTCGTCGCTCAGGACCATGAAGCCGAAACGGTCGGCGAGTTTTTTCAGGCGGTGGAAATAGTCGCGCGACGCCACCGCGCCCTGCGGATTGGCCGGCGAGGCGAGGTAGATCGCGACCGTGCGGGCGAGCGTGGCGTCATCGAGCCCATCGAGGTCCGGTAGAAATCCGTTGCCTAGCGTGGCCGGCAGATAGATGGTCTCGCAGCCCGCGGCGCGGGCGCCGGCGCCATAGGCCGGATAGAACGGATTGGGCACCAGGATCGCCGGTCGACCCTGGCGCTCGCCGACATGGCGGACGGCGGTGATCGCCGCGAAAAACAGGCCTTCGCGGCTGCCGTTCAGCACCAAAAGCTCGGTCTCGGGATCGACGGCCCGCGGCAGATCGAAGCGGCGGGAAAGCCAGCTCGCGGCGGCCCGGCGGAACGGCTCGATGCCCTTGGCGATGGGATAGCGACCGAATTCCGCGATGTGCTGGGCCAGCACCGGGCCGACAAAGCCGGGCACCGGATGCTGCGGCTCGCCCAACGATAGTGTAATCAACGGCTTACCCGGCTGGTAGGGGGCCAAAAGCTCGGCCAGCCGCGCAAATGGCGAGCGTTCGCTTTCCTGACTGCCGGCGCCGAGCGGGGCGCGGGATGAAGCGGTCATAGCCATAGTTGAAGCGCCAGCACTGTTGGAGTGGCCGATCGCACCACGAAACCAGCCGGAAATCGATCAGATCACCATAGATACGGCGAGGTTAAGACGCGATTAACCATCGACGGCTCCGGACATCCCGGGCGCTTTTGCCGGATTGGAATCGGGCATTCTTCTTGGAGGCCGTTACCCGCAAGGGCCAGGTCAGCATCCCAAAGCCGGTCCGCGATCATCCGGACATTGGTCCGGGCAGCCGAATTGCGTTTCGGTGCGCCGCCGACGGCAGTGTCATCCTGAAGAAGGCGGACGGAACGCAACAGCCGCGGCCGCTTGCCAGGGCGATCCGCAGCGGCGGTCCTGGTCCTTCGACCGACGCTTGCCGCCAATAAAGAAAGGGGCTCCAGCTTGCGCTGGAGCCCCTCAACGGTCGGGGCATTGCCGGGTATGTGCCCTAACCGTAGTTCTGGGCGCGATCGCGTGCGATCGCGCCCCGGGAGAACTTACATGTTGTAGGCGCGCTCGGTGTGCTCGGTGACGTCGAGGCCTTCGCGTTCCACCTCAACGCTGGCGCGCAGGCCGACGATGACATCGACGACCTTGTAGAGGATCGCCGAACCGATGCCCGACCACACCAGCGTGGTGCAGACGCCCCAGATTTGCGAGATCATCTGCGCCGAGAAGTCGTAGTCGGCGATCTTGCCGGTGGTGTAGTCCATGATGCCGGCGCCGCCGAGCGCCGGATTGACCAGGATGCCGGTGCCGAGCGCGCCGATGATGCCGCCGACGCAGTGGACGCCGAACACGTCGAGCGAGTCGTCGTAGCCGAGCGCGTTCTTGACCACCGTCACCATGAACAGGCAGACCACGCCGACCACCAGGCCGAGCACGATCGCCCCCATCGGACCGGCGTAACCGGCCGCGGGCGTCACCGCCACCAGCCCCGCCACCGCGCCCGACAAGGCGCCGAGCACCGAGGGATGGCCCTTGACGATCCATTCCGCGAACATCCATGACAGCGCCGCCGCCGCCGTAGCGACGAACGAGTTGGTCATGGCGAGCGCCGCGCCGCCATTGGCCTCGAGGTTCGATCCGGCGTTGAAGCCGAACCAGCCGACCCAGAGCAGCGAAGCGCCGATCATGGTCATCGTCAGCGAATGCGGGGCCATCAGATCCTTGCCGTAGCCGGTCCGCTTGCCGATGATCAGCGCGCCGACCAGGCCGGCGATGCCGGCGTTGATGTGCACCACGGTGCCGCCCGCGAAATCGATCGCGCCCTTCTTGAAGACCCAGCCGGCGTCGGCGTTGACTTCATCGAGCTTGGCCTGCGCCGCCGTCTTCGCCGCCGCATCACCCGCCGCCGCAAGCGCCTTGACCGCGTCCGAGATCGCGTCCGGTCCGGCCCAATACCAGACCATGTGCGCGATCGGGAAATAGATCAGCGTCGCCCAGAGCGGGATGAACAGCGCCACCGCCGCGAACTTCATGCGCTCGGCGAACGCGCCGACGATGAGCGCGGGGGTGATCGCCGCGAAGGTCATCTGGAAGCAGACATAGACCAATTCCGAGATGTTGGCGTCGACACTGAATGTCGCGGCCTTGGAATCCGGCGTCACGCCCATCAGGAAGGCTTTCGAGAAGCCGCCGATGAAATCGGATCCCCCGGTAAAGGCCAGGCTGTAACCGTATAGCGCCCACAGGATGGTGACGACGCAAACGGTGTAGAACACCTGCATCAGCACCGAGAGCATGTTCTTGGAACGCACCAGGCCGCCATAGAACAGCGCAAGACCGGGGATCGTCATCAACAGCACCAGCACTGTCGACGTCAGCATCCAGGCATTGTCGCCCTTGTTGACGGTTGGCTCGGCGTAAGCAGCGGTCGCAGCGAACAGGCCGACTGCGAGGGCCGCCAGTCCCGCGCCATAGGGACGTTTGAACGTCATTTCAATGTACTCCTGATTGGAAAAGTGAGGTTGAGCGCGAAATCAGAGGGCCGCGGCATCGGCCTCTCCCGTGCGGATGCGAACCGCATGGTCGAGGTTGATGACAAAGATCTTGCCGTCGCCGATCTGGCCGGTCTTGGCCGCAGACGTGATGGCTTCGATGGTCTTGTCGACCTGGTCGGAGGCGACAGCGACCTCGATCTTGATCTTGGGCAGAAAGCTCACCGCATATTCAGCCCCGCGATAGATTTCCGTATGGCCTTTCTGCCGACCGTATCCCTTGACTTCCGTCACCGTTAGGCCGTGAACGCCGATGGCGGTCAGGGCGTCACGCACTTCTTCCAGCTTGAATGGCTTGATGATCGCCATAACAATTTTCATGGGTCCTATCCCCGCTTGGCCCGGTCCAGACTCGACCGTGCGTTCTCGACTGAGGTTCACCACGCGGAGAAGTTCACTACGCGGGCACAGCCAGCCGCAATAGAATCAAATGCCGTGCCAGATCGGCGGGAGTGCCTAACGGACTATGAACGCGGGCCTTTTCGGGCTTTGCCGGCTTCGCTCCCACCTGCGCTATTCGGTCGCGCCTAAAGTCTAGCCATATCAGCCAGAAAAATAGGCGCGCCAGACTCCTGACATAATTCTGCTCACAGGAAGGGCAGAGAAAAGGTATCCCGATGAGGAATCCTACTGCAAAGCCTCGCCGTGCTGCGAAATATCGAGGCCTTCCAGTTCGCGCTCCCGGGAAAGCCGCAGCGGGACAAATACGCTCACCAGCTTGAGCAGCACAAATGTTACGCCGCCCGACCACACCAGGGTGACCGCGACACCGTAAAGCTGGATCAGCAATTGCTGCGGATTGCCCTCGATCAGGCCGGAGGTCCCGCCGATCGAGGCGGTGGCGAACACCCCGACCAGCAGGGTTCCGGTCAATCCGCCGACGCCGTGGACGCCGAACACATCGAGCGAATCGTCGTAGTCGAAACGGTGCTTTAACCAGGTGCAGGCCCAGAAGCACACCAGGCCCGCGATCACCCCGATGACGATGCCGTGCCACGGTGCGACGAAGCCGGCGGCTGGCGTGATCGTTCCAAGACCGGCGACGGCGCCGGAAATCAATCCCAGCACCGATGGCTTGCGCCGGATCGTCCATTCTATCGCGCCCCAGGTCAGCGCGCCGGCACAGGCCGCAAGATGGGTGGCGACGATGGCCATCACCGCGCGCGAATTCGCGCCCAGGGCCGATCCGCCGTTGAAGCCGAACCAGCCGACCCAGAGCAGCCCGGTGCCGATCATGGCGAGTGACAGGTCGAATGGCGACAGGTTCTCGGTGCCATAGCCGAGGCGCCGGCCCATCACTTTTGCCGCGACCAGGCCGGCTATTCCGGCGCTGAGATGTACGACCAGGCCGCCGGCAAAGTCGATCACCCCGACGGTCCCGAGCAGGCCACCGCCCCAGACCCAATGGGCGAGCGGAACGTAGACGAACATGAACCAGCCGATCGAGAACAACAGATAGGCCGAGAATCGCATCCGCTCGGCCACCGAGCCTGCCACCAGCGCCACGGTGATCACCGCAAAGGTCATCTGGTAGAGCATGAAGAGGGCTTCCGGAATCGTCTTCGCCGCCGGATTGACGCTGTCCATGGTCATACCGGCGAGGAACCAGCGGTCCAGCGTCCCAAGCCAGGGCCCGTCGCCGACGAACGCCAGCGAATACCCGAACGCCACCCAGAGAATGGAAATAATGGCCACGGCGGCGAGGCTTTGCGCCATGGTCGCCAGCACGTTCTTCTTGCGCACCATGCCGGAATAGAACAGCGCCAGGCCCGGTATCGTCATCATCAGGACCAGCGCCGTCGCAACGATCATCCACGCGGTATCGGCGGCGCTGATGGTCGAGGTTTGCGCAAACGCCGGTGTCGCGGACAAAAAAATCGTCGCCAGACCGACCGGCGCAGCCAGCCGCGCGGCACGACACGACAGTGCCTCCATGGTATTTCCCCAGCCCGTTATGATTTTATCGATCGCGCTCCTGACTTCGGTGCCGGAGGCGACTAAGTTCCGGAAGTTTACAGCGCGTCGCTGTCGGTTTCGCCGGTCCGGATCCGCAACGCGTGATCAATCGGGGTCACGAAGATCTTGCCGTCGCCGATCTGGCCGGTGCGGGCGCTGGAGGTAATGACTTCGACCGCCTGGTCGGCGAGGCTGGATGCGACCGCGATTTCGATCCGCAGCTTGGGCAGAAAATTCACGACATATTCGGCGCCGCGATAGATCTCGGTGTGGCCCTTCTGGCGGCCGTAACCCTTGACCTCGGTCACGGTCATGCCGCTGACACCGATTGCGGTGAGCGCCTGGCGCACCTCGTCAAGCTTGAAGGGTTTGATGATGGCAACGACGAGCTTCATGGTCAGGCCTTATGTTCCGCATTCCGATAGGTCGATGACGCCTTGATTTGCGTCCCGCGCAAGTCTGGCATCTTTCTGGGCGAATGGCACAGAAAGTTTGCAAGTCCCGGCCGAAAGATAATTCCGGTGGTTTGCCCCAGCCCTGGCACCCTTCCGGTACAATAGCGACGAGCATCCGCCAAGAGGCGGTTTTGCGCCAGAGGCCTACGAGCTCGGCCGGCCGCCACGCCGCCGCAGCGCGCGTCGCCAAAGGCCGTGGATATTCCTGGCTTCGCCGCCGCTATTTGCGTTCGCGGAGCGAGCCTTCCTGGACCACCGAGGCGACCAGCGTGCCGTCCTGCTTGAAGATCATGCCGCGGGTTAGGCCGCGGCCGCCCTGCGCGCTGGGCGAGTCCTGGGCATAAAGCAGCCATTCATCGGCCCGGAACGGACGGTGAAACCACATCGCATGGTCGAGACTCGCCGGCATCATGCGCTTGTCGAACAGGGTGCGGCCGTAACGGGCCATCGCCGCATCGAGCAGCGAAAAGTCCGACGCATAGGCCAGCGCGCACATATGCAGCGCCGGATCGTCCGGCAGCTTCGAGGCGGTGCGGATCCAGACATGGATGCGGCCGTCGTCGATCTTCTGGCCGAAATAACGGCCGAGTTCGACCGGGCGCAACTCGATCGGGCGGTCGGATTCGTAGTAGCGCCGGATGAATTCCGGCATCTCGCGAAACATCGGCTGCTTGGCGAGTTCTTCGGGGGTGAGCTTCTCCGGCGGCGGCACGTCCGGCATCCTGTCCTGATGATCGAATGCGCCGGCCTCCTCGACGTGAAACGACACCATGATGGAGAAGATCGCGTTGCCGTGCTGGATCGCGGTGACCCGGCGGGTCGAATAGCTCTTGCCGTCGCGCAGCCGCTCGACCTCGTAGATGATCGGAATCTGCGGATCGCCCGGCAGGATGAAATAGCAATGCAGCGAATGCGGCAGCCGGCCTTCGACGGTGCGGCATGCCGCCACCATCGCCTGCCCGATCACCTGCCCGCCAAACACCCGCTGCCAGCTCGTCTTCGGGCTGTTGCCGCGAAACAGGTTTACCTCGAGCGGCTCGAGATCGAGAATCGAAATCAGGTCAATCAGGCCCTTGGACATGGCAATGCCTTCAATTTGAATTGCTTCGCGATTCCGGGCCGTTGCGCCGCCCGATCACAGGCTCCAGCTCGTAACCTCAGGGATTCCGGAGCGTGCGAAGCGGATGCCCTGGAACCAGAACCGCCGGAATTGCCGCCGCGCCTTGTTTGGTGAACCTGTTTCGCCCAGCTATACTCCAGTGGCAAGCACAGTTAAGTGACAGAGGCAGGGTTCGGCATGTCGGCACAGCGAAGCATCGTCATCGGCGGCGGCGCGGTTACGGGGCTGGCGCTGGCGTTGGCGCTGCGCCAGGGCCTCGGTGCCGACATTCCCGTCATCGTCGCCGATCCGGCGCTGGCGACACGGCCAAGCCGCGATTCGCGCGCCACCGCCATCGTCGCGGCCTGCCGCCGGCTGTTCGAGGCCGTCGGAGTATGGGACCATGTCGGCACCCAGGCCCAGCCGATCCTCGACATGGTCGTCACCGATTCCAAGCTGGAAGACGCCACCCGTCCGGTGTTCCTGACTTTCGCCGGCCAGGTCGAAGCCGGCGAGCCGTTCGCGCATATGATCGAAAACCGCTATCTGATCGATGCGCTGGTGGGGCGGGCGGAAGCCGACGGCGTCGGCGTCAGCGCCGCCTCGGTGACGGATTTCGCCGCGCGCCGCGATGGTGTCGATGTGACGCTGAGCGACGGCCGCGTCATCGCGGCGAGCCTGCTGGTGGCGGCCGACGGCGCGCGCTCGAAATTGCGCGAGCGCGCCGGCATCGCCACCCATGGCTGGGATTACGATCAGTCCGGCATCGTGGTCACGGTCGGCCACCAGCGCGATCATCACGGCCGCGCCGAGGAACATTTCCTGCCCGCCGGGCCGTTCGCGATCCTGCCGCTGACCGGCCTGCGTTCGTCGCTGGTATGGACCGAGAAGCGCGCCGAGGCGGCGCGCATCGTCGCGCTTGGCGCGGATGAATTTCACGACGAACTCGAACGGCGCTTCGGACTGCAGCTCGGCGAGATCACCGCGCTGGACCAGCCGCGCAGCTTTCCGCTGGGCTATTTCGTGGCGCGCTCGTTCATCGGCGAACGGCTGGCGCTGGTCGGCGATGCCGCGCATGTGATTCACCCGATCGCGGGCCAGGGCCTCAACATGGGCCTCAAGGACGTTGCGGCACTGGCCGAGGTGATCGTCGATGCGGCGCGGCTCGGCATCGACCTCGGTCAGGCCGACGTGCTCGATCGCTATCAGCGCTGGCGGCGGTTCGACACCATGGCGATGGGGCTCGCCACCAATTCGCTGAATCTCCTGTTCTCGAACCAGTCGACGCTGTTGCGCACCGTGCGCGATATCGGGCTCGGGCTGGTCGATCGGGCGCCGCCGCTGAAGAGCCTGTTCATCCGCCAGGCGGCCGGGCTTGCCGGCGAGATGCCGCGGCTGTTGCGCGGCGAAGCGCTGTAGCGCCGGATATTCTTTTCACCCGGCCGGCGCGTTGCCAAAAATTCAACGGGCGTCGCCGGCGAGGATGAAGGCCGCGACCGCATCGATCATCGCCGGGTCCAGCGGCCGCTCCGACTGGCTGTAAGCCTGCAGATCGTCGGCCTCGTCGGCGACATCGACCAGGACATGGTTCATGTCGGGAAGCCAAAGCGTTTTCGCCACCTGTGACGCGGCGGAAAGCGCGGCGAAATCCACCCTGGCCACCTGGCGGTCGCGGCCGCCGCCGACGATCAGGGTCGGCTGTTCGATCAGTTTCAAGGGATCGATCGGGTCTTCGGTGAAAGCCGAGGCGATCCCGGGCTGCATCGACGGCGGAATCGCCAGCCCCTGCGGCGGCGGATCGACGATCTGTCCAGACATGATCGCGTCGATCGCCTTTACGATCGGCTGCAGGATGTCGGGAGGGATCTGCTTCTTTTCGAGCTGGGCCTTCAACAGATCACCCTGCCGCCGCGCGGCGGTGACCAACAGCACCAGGCGGTCGATCGGAACCTGCCGCGCCGTCAGGATCGCGACCAGGCCGCCCTCGCTGTGCCCGACCAGATCCACCTTGGCGAATTTTCCGCTGCTGCGGAGGTAATTCACCAGCGCCGCGGCATCGCCGACATAATCCTTGAAGCGGAAATCTTCCGGAGCTCCGAATTCCTTCTTCCATCCACCGGCACCGCGCTTGTCATAGCGCAGCGTCGCGATGTTGCGCGCGACCAGTTGCTCGGAGAGTTTCTTCAAGGTCGCGGGCTTGGCCTGCGGTCCGTTGCCGTCATGGTCGGTCGATCCCGAGCCTGCGATCAGCAGCGCGACCGGCGGCCGCTCGACACCGGCGGGCACCGTCAGCACGGCGTCGATGGCGCCGACGCGGATCCTGGTTTCGTCGGCGGAGGCGCCCGCCGCCATGGCGCAAGCGAGGGCGAGCATGGCGAGCGCACGCAGGATCGCGGCAATACGCATCGGTCAGTCGATCTTCCTGGCTTCTTCCGGCAGCATGATCGGGATGCCGTCGCGGATCGGATAAGCGAGTTTGGCCGATCGCGAAATCAGCTCCTGCCGCACCGAATCGAATTCCAGCGGCCCCTTGGTCATCGGACAGACCAGAATTTCCAGAAGTTTCGGATCGACGGTGCCTTCAAGGCGTTCGGGCGGGGATGTCATGCGCGGTCTCCGGGGCGGATCTTGCGCCGCTGTAGCATATTCCATGCGAAGCTGTCGCCGGGCGGTCGCCATCGGAGGCGATCCGCAGGCCGCTCGTCGAGCACGGCCGCATGTATCGCCTGCGGCGGCGATCGCCGTCGCTTGACCCGGGCAGCCCCGAATATTCATCGGTTTGTGACGAGCAGCGCCGGGATCGGCCATCCGGCGTGATGACGATACGCAGTCACTGCAGCGGCGGGTCGCCGCTGGTGCGCTTTTTGGCGAGATCCATTTCGGTGACCGCGATCAGGATCTCGGCGCGGGTCTTGAGATCGGGCGCCTCGAGCATCGCCTGTTTCTCGGGCGGACCATAGGGCGACATCATCGCCAGCGCATTCACCAGCGCCTCATTGGGTGCGCTCTCGACGCCCTCCCAGTCGACCTTGAGATTGTTGGCCTTGAGAAAATCCGTCAGCACTTCCAGCAACGCCTCGCGATCGACCGCTTCCTCGCCCTTGCGCGCCGTGAAATCGTCGATGTAAGGGAAATAGTCGACCCTGCACTGGCGGTACGGTGTCAGCACGACGACTTCCTCGATCACCTTGAAGCGCGCGATGCCGGTGAGCTCGAGGATATAGCGGCCGTCGCCGGCCTCGGCGAGCTGGGTGATGCGCCCGACGCAGCCGACCCGAAACAATTCCGGCCTCGCCTCGTCATGCGAATGCGAAACGTCCGGCTGGATCATCCCGATCAGCCGGTGGCCGTCGCGCAGCGCATCGTCCACCATCGCCAGATAGCGCGGCTCGAAAATGTTGAGCGGCATCTGGCCGCGCGGCAGCAGCAGCGCACCGGGCAGCGGAAACACCGGAATCACCTCGGGAAGGTCGCCGGGCCCGCGATAATCGGCATTGATCGGCATGGCTGGTCCCGGTGTTGGCCTCAGACGCATCCGTTGGGTGCGTTGCTAGTGCGGCTACGCAAAACCGGCGCCCATCGCCGCCGAAGACGCACGCCGCCAGAACAAAACGCTACGAGAACAAAATGGTCGACAGCCGCTTGCGGCCATCGACGGTGGCCTCATCGGTCGGGCCCCACGCCTCGAAGAACTGCACCAGCTGCTTGCGCGCGCCATCCTCGTTCCACTTGCGGTCGCGTTTGACGATTTCGAGCAGCTGATGGGTGGCCTCGCTGCGCTTGCCGCTGGCATTGAGCGCGGTCGCCAGATCGAATCGGGCCTGATGATCGAGCGGGTTTGCGGCGACTTTCTGTTCCAGCTCGGTCACCGGGCCGAGCGCCTTGGCCTGTTCGGCGAGATCGATCGAGGCCTGGACCGCCTTGACCGCCGCGTCATTGCGCTTCGATTCGGGCACCAAAGCCAGGGTTTGCCGGGCCTGTTCGATGGCACCGGTCGCCATGTAGCATTTCGCAAGCCCGGCCAACGCGGCGATGTTGGTGGCGTCCGCCGCCAATACCTCGGCATAGATCGAGGCCGCGGTGGCAGGATCGCCTTCGGTCAGCACCGCTTCGGCCTCGGCCAGGATTTCGGCGATATTGGGCTCGCCCGCCCCCGGCATGCCGGCGGTCAGCTTGTCGATGAAGGCCGTGACCTGGCTTTCCGGCACCGCGCCCATGAAACCGTCGGCGGGCTGGCCGTTGACGAAGGCGATGACCGCCGGGATCGACTGGATCCCCATCTGGCCGGGTATCGCCGGATGTTCGTCGATGTTCATCTTGACCAGCCTGACCTTGCCCTTGGCGGCCCGGACCGCCTTTTCCAGGATCGGCGTGAGCTGGCGGCAGGGGCCGCACCACGGCGCCCAGAAGTCGATCAGCACCGGCTGGCGCTTCGACTCCTCGATGACGTCCTTCACGAAGCTCTGGGTGGTGGTTTCCTTGATCAGATCGGCAGCCACCTGTGGCGCCGCTCCGTTGCCCTGCTCTATTATCGTCACGGTATCCTCGCCTGATGTCTTCCCGGATTGAGGCTGTTCTAGCACGGCCCGTGCCCTAATTGGCGCTTGAAAGCCCATTTTGCAATCGGGGGAACCCGGTTGTCCGGGTTTCGGGCCGATTTTGCCCCGGGGCCGGGCCCGCCCTGGGACGTCCGGGGGGTGGTCCACCGGACCTGGCCGATCAGGCCGGTGTCCCGGCTGTTGCATTCGAGGGCCGCATTTGGCATAGCTCTGCCCGTCGGCGGCGCGCAAGCGTCGTCATCTCTCGGATGCGGGTGTAGCTCAGTGGTAGAGCACGACCTTGCCAAGGTCGGGGTCGAGGGTTCGAATCCCTTCGCCCGCTCCAGATTTTCAATTTGGCAGATTTTGACGAAGGCCCGCTGACAAGCGGGCTTTTCTTTTTGCGGCTCACCGCGGCCCCGGGACTGTCGAGCCGCGGTCGAGCGCATCGCTCCAGGCTCAAGCATCGGGTCCGGTTGAGATTGCTTCAAGGTCGTGATGAGCGGTTCAGACGCGGCATTCGGAAGCGCTTGGCGGCGAAGCGCTCGGGCTAGGGCGACCAGGGGTTGCTGCATCGGCCCGCGCGGCCAGCCGTGCCGATTGCGACAAGCGCACGACACACGCTCCGGCCGATGCCGCGCCGCAGTGCAATCACGCGAAAAAATCCCTCCAGCGCAACCCGTCTGAAGAAATTCCTTCTCATTCCATTTTCGTATGAGCAGGCGATGCGGCCCCCCTTCTCTCCCGCCGCGGATGTGATAGCATTTTGCGGTCCAACCGACCTCACAGACCAAAAGTTCGTTCTCTCGAAACGTTCAAAATAAATAACAGACGCAGCCGCATAGGCTGCACAGGGGAGTCATGCGATGAAATCGGCCTTCAATCGATCCGTTCTTGCGCTTGCAGCCGTCCTGGTTGTCGCGGGCGCGGGCCAGGTCAGCGCCCAGCAAAAGGCGCTCAAGAGCTATCAGTCCGGCAACAAGGAATTCTGGACCCATCCGCCGGACGACTGGTTCCTCGGCGACGAAACCGAAGCCCAGAAGGGCCTGGCACCGCCATCGGGTCCGCCGACCGGCGCCTCGGAAGCCGAACTGGCCGCGTTGATCAAGAAGATCAAGCTGCCGCCGGGCTTCAAGATCGAAGTCTACGCACCCGGGGTGCTGGCCGCTCGGCAGATGGCCTGGGGCGACAAGGGCACCCTGTTCGTCGGCTCGTTCGGCCTCGGCAACGTCTATGCCATCACCGACAAGGACGGCAAGAAAGAGGTCAAGACCATTCTCAAGGGTCTGAACATGCCGACCGGTCTCGCCTTCAAGGACGGTGCGCTCTACGTCATCGCGGTCGACAAGCTGATCAGGTACGACAACGCCGAAGCCAATCTCGACAAGCTCGGCGACGGCAAGGTGGTCTATGACGACATGCCGTCCTACGCCGCCCACGGCTGGAAGTACCTCGCCGCCGACAAGGATGGCTGGTTCTACATTCCGTTCGGACCTCCCTTCAACATCGGGATTCCGCCCACCAGCGTGTCGCAGATCCGTCGCGTCGATCCCAAGACCGGCAATGCTGAGATCGTCGCCCTCGGCGTCCGCAACAGCGTCGGCGGCGACGTCGACCCGCGCAGCGGCAGATACTGGTTCACCGAAAACGCCCGCGACTGGATGAGCGACGACATGCCGAGCGACAAGCTCAACATGATCACGAAACTGGGCGATAATTTCGGCTATCCGCACTGCCACCAGGGCGACACACCCGATCCGAAGTTCGCGATGGGTCACAAATGTTCGGAATTCGTGCCGCCGGTGCTCAATCTCGGCGCGCATGTGGCTCCGCTCGGCATGAAGTTCTATACCGGCAACCAGTTCCCCGCCGACTATAAGGACAACATCCTGATCGCCGAACACGGCTCCTGGAACCGGCATAAATACCAGGGCGGCCGGATCGTGCGCGTGATCGTCGGCCCCGACGGCAAGAATCCGAAGCAGGAAGTGTTCGCCTCCGGCTGGATCGAAGGCGACCAGGGCTATCTCGGCCGTCCCGACGATATCATTCAGGACAAGGACGGTTCGATCCTCGTCGCCGACGACTGGGCCGGTGCGATCTACCGCATCAGCTACAAGAAGTAATGACTGATTGATCAAGGCTGCGGCTGTCCGGAAACGGGCGGCCGCAGCTTTTTGTTGCAGCGACGCCAGGGCGATCCGAACCGGATCGCGACGCGCGCAAGTCTGCCCGCATGATCCGGGAACCCGCCAAAATCAAAACATCTTGTAAATGATGGACGGCGGGGTGCGCAGACAAGCTTACCTGGTCTGCGCGGGGCGGACTATTATGCCCGGCAATGACAGTAAAGGAGTGGCGATGCGAATTGCGTTGATCGGGATATTGTCGGCCGCGATCGCCAGCGGAACGCTGGCCCAGGCCGCCGACCTTGCGGCAGGCAAGCAAAAGGCCGAACTCTGCGCCGGCTGTCACGGCGAGAACGGTATCTCGCAGACCGAGAACATTCCTTCGCTGGCGGGCGAGCCCGATCAGTTCATTCAGTGGCAGCTGGTCTTCTTCCGCAGCGGGGCGCGCAAGAACGAGCTGATGCAGCCGATCGTCGAGCAGATCAACAATGACGATATCCGCAATCTCGGCGCCTATTTCGCGTCGCTGACCCCGCCGAAGGCTTCGACACCGGACGACAATCCGGATCTATCCAGCAAGGGTGCCCAGGCTGCCGCCGGACGGCGCTGCGCGTCGTGCCACACCGATACGTTTGCCGGCACCAAGGCCGTCGCCCGCATCGCCGGCCAGCGCGAGGAGTATCTGATCAAGGCGCTGCACGACTACAAGTCGGGGGTTCGATCCGGCGGCGCCGGTGCGGCGATGTCGGACGTCGCCTATCCGCTGAGCGACGAGGAAATCACCGCGCTCGCGCATTATCTTTCGCATCTTTAGAGCGCGATCCGAAAAATTGGAAACCAGTTGCCAGGCTCGACGGCTGCCGCAACCTTCCAGAGGTCAAGGCGAGTTTTGTTCCGGCCACCAGCCGAGGGAACCTAAAGCCGACTGCCGGGTTCGCAAGACATTCAGCTTTGAGGACCGCATGATCACGCCCAATCGAAGAACGCTTCTGGCGGCCGCGGCGGCGATGGGCGCAAGTGCCGCTGCGGCCAGGGAGGCCAGCCAGCCGATCATCGGCGACAAGGGCGCCACGATCCTGGGACCGCGCAACGAGCAGCGCGAGCTTCAGAATCCGGACATCCTGCGCCCGCCGCCGACCGACCATGGCTCGATACCCAATCTGCGGTTCTCCTTTGCGGACGCGCACGTCAAGATGCGCGAAGGCGGATGGTCGCGTGAGGTCACTCAACGCGAGCTTCCGATCTCGACCGGCATGGCCGGCGTCAACATGCGCCTGACCTCGGGCGGCGTGCGGGAAATGCACTGGCACAAGCAGGCCGAATGGTCGTTCATGCTGGCGGGCCGCGCCCGGATCACGGCGGTCGACAATGACGGCCGCAATTTCATCGCCGATGTCGGCCCCGGCGACCTCTGGTATTTCCCCGCCGGAATTCCGCACTCGATTCAGGGGCTGCCGGGCGACGGCTGCGAATTCCTGCTGGCCTTTCCCGATGGAGAATTTTCCGAAGACAGCACCTTCGCCATCACCGATCTGTTCGCTCACACCGACAAGGAAGCCTTGGCCAAGAACTTCTCGGTTGATGTGACGACTTTCGACAACATCCCGAAGCAAGAACTGTTCATCTTCCAGGCCGAGCCCCCTCCGCCGCTGCAACAGGATGCGGTAGCCGATCCCCGGGGCCAGGTTGCCCAAAGCATGGTCTTCAGGATGATGGAGCAGGCGCCGACGACATCGCCGGGCGGAAGCGTTCGCATCGCCGACACCCGCAATTTTCCGATCTCGACCGACGTCGCCGCCGCGCATGTGGAGGTGGCGCCCGGACATATGCGGGAAATCCACTGGCACCCGAACGCCGACGAATGGCAGTATTATATTTCCGGCAAAGCCCGCATGACCGTATTCGCCGCCGAGGCCAAGGCGCGCACGTTCGATTTTCAGGCCGGCGACGTCGGCTACGTGCCGCTGTCGATGAGCCACTTCATCGAAAATATCGGCGACGAACCGCTGCGCTTTCTCGAGCTGTTCAAATCACCGCGCTATATGGATGTTTCCCTGACGCAGTGGATGGCGCTGACGCCACACGAACTGGTCCAGGCTCACCTCAAGCTCGATCGCGCGGTGCTGGACGGATTGGCAAGGGACAAGCGGCCAGTGGTCTAGACTTTCAGCTCTTCCGGCTTGGTCGGCTTTTCCATCGCATCCACAACGGCCTCGACCACCGCCGCCTTTGCCGAATTCAGCGCCGCGCTGATCGCGGGCCGCACCTCGTCGGGACGCTCGCAGCGGAACGCGTCCGCGCCACACGCCTTGGCGAAGGCCACGAAATCGATCGGAGGCAGATCGCAGCCATATTCCGGATTGCCGATTTCCTTCTGCTCGAACTTCACTTCGGCGAGGCTGTTGTTCTTGAGCAGGATGATCTTGATCGGCAGGTTCTGGGCGACAGCGGTCGAAAGCTCCGCCATCAGCATCGCAAAACCGCCATCGCCGACGACCGCCACCGACTGGCGGCCGGGATAGGCAAGCTGGGCGGCAATCGCGAACGGCAGCCCGGGCGCCATCGTCGCCAGCATTCCGGTGCCGGTCAGCCGCTGCTTTTCCCGGAGCCTGATGATGCGCGCGGCGAAATGGGTGTTGGCGCCGCAGTCCAGCGAAATCACGGCATCCTCGGCCATCAGGTCGCTCAAGGCGCGAATCACCATCTGCGGCCGAAGCGGCGAACGCGGCGTGGTTTCGACCCTTTCAAGCAGCGCATTCCAGCCGGCCATCTGCCGCTGCGCCTCGGCGAGGAACGAACGGTCGCTTTTCCGCTGCAGCAACGGCAACAGGTCCTGAAGCGTGGCTTTGACGTCCGCGGTCAGGCCGACTTCGACCGGGTAGCGCAGACCGATCCGGTCGGGCTTCAAATCGACCTGGATGCCGCGGGCCTGACCCGGCGTGGGATAGTATTCTTCCCACGGCATGGTCGATCCGAGGATCAAAACGGTGTCGCAGTTCTTCATCGCCCAGGACGACGGCGCGGTGCCGAGATCCCCGATGCCGCCGGTGGTCAGCGGCGAGTCGTCGGCAAGCACGCCCTTGCCCAGCAGCGACTTTGCCACCGGAGCCCCGAGCGCGTCCGCCAATCTGGTCAGCTCATCTCGTGCGGGCAAAGCGCCCTGTCCCGCCAGAATGGCGACCCGCTTTCCCGCGTTGAGGATATCGGCGGCGGCCTGCAGCTGGTCCGTCGGCGGCGCGCAGAGCGCTGGGGTCCACGAAGACGATGACCGCGCCCCCGGGTTGCGCATCGACTTCTTGTCAGCCGACCGCGTCATCATCTGGACGTCCTTCGAGATCGTCAGATGGGCCACGCCGCGGTCGCCAAGGGCTGCGCGGCAGGCGCGGTTGCCGACGATCACGGCATGCTCGGGCCCGGTCACCTCCTCGTTGTACAGGGCCACGCCCTGCATCAGCCTGGTGGTGTCGACACCCTGCTGGTACCGCACGCCGATCAGGTCATGAAAGGTCAGTCCGGTCAGCGCGATCACCGGCGCGCCGTCGAGGGCCGCGTCATAGAGCCCGTTCAGGAGATGAATCGCGCCGGGACCCGTGGTTCCCACGCAAACACCGAGGCGTCCGGTGTGCTTGGCGAAGCCGGAGGCCATGAAGGCCGCGGCTTCCTCGTGCCGGACGCCGATGTAGCGAATCTGGTCCTGGCGCTTGCGCAACGCTTCGATGATCGAATTGATGCCGTCGCCCACGATGCCGAATGCGTGGGTCGCGCCCCAGGCGATCAGCGTTTCCACCAATATGTCGGCCGTGGTCTGATCGCTTCCGAAAGCCGGTGCAGGCTGCGCGGAGATGGCTGAACTGGTCTCGGACGGCTGGTCAGCTTTTGCCGCGCTGGCGCCTGCTCCGACCAAGGCCGCGCCCGCAGCCGCAACCTGGATGAAGTCCCGTCGATGTAAGCCTGAGATCCGGTTGCTTTCCATGTCGCGCTTGCCGTGAGCCGTTGCTTGCAATCAAGGGGAGAACCTCAGAACCGTGCGTTGGTTGCACGTCTTAGCGGCCGTTTTCGGATGTCAGTTCGAAAGAGATCACGGGGTAATGCTCGCCGACGCGCTGCAACAGGCCCGTGTGGAGCGTCGGAGCCGCATTGGTCGTGACCCGCATCGTGCTGCTGGCGCATTGGGCGAGCGATGTCGCCTCCGGGCTGGCTGTCGGCGCCGTAACCGAGCGGCTTCTGCGGCGCGTCACAGGTTACGGCCGCTAAAGAATCCCGCTGGAAAGCATGGGCGAGGGCGGCTCGCGCCGAGGCCGTCGGCTTTCCTTTATTTGAACAGGACGGGTTCGGAACATCGACCTATTGCCTCGGTTGAAACATCATCGCAAGGAGAGCTCGATGACAGATCACGACCCAGTCCGACGCGGCATGCTGCTGGGAGCTGCGGCAAGTCAAGCAGATCAGGAATTATGGAAGGCGCGCCGAGGGCATCAAGGCCGATATCCGCGATATTGCCGCATTGCGCACGATCGCGGACCAGGTCGAACGCTCTCATGGCAAGATCGACATTGT
>Ga0182030_10009953_pt1 | contig 19392 bp, 16 predicted proteins | sample 812S3MmetaG_FD_121299 | JGI IMG/M metagenome (GOLD analysis project Ga0182030, IMG submission 121299) | Permafrost microbial communities from Stordalen Mire, Sweden - 812S3M metaG (Illumina Assembly) | ecosystem: Environmental > Terrestrial > Soil > Wetlands > Permafrost | place: Sweden... | reverse complement strand
GTTTCCACCAGGGGCGTCTTCTCCTGGATGGCCTTGATCAGCACCTTCTCCTGCCCAATCGCCTTCTCCACCAGCTCATTCTGCTCCGGCGTCAGTTGGTGCGCCTGCTCGTACTTGGGGGCCTTCTTCGCATACGCGCAAGTTACACCCAGCGTCAGAGTGAGCAAGGTGAGAGAAATCTTCCTAAACATCATTCGCAAGCTCCTAGTATCTTTCTTACCGTTCTATGGCTCCCGGCGAAGTGCGGGGGAATCCGAGGTCGCCCAATGCCATTTCCTGTTCGCGTGTCTTTTCCTTAAGCCAATTGAAAGGTAATCGTGATGTTGGTCGTCAAATCGACCGCTTGCCCATTCCGCGTTGCCGGGCGATATCGGATTTGTTGGGCAACACGCCGCGCTTCTTCATCGAGTCCGTGGCCTAATCCGTGCACCACGCCTTCCACCACCACGTGTCCGGCAGCCGTGAACGTGACGCGCAGAATTACGTCGCCCTGCACCTTCAGCTGCTTTGCCTCACTGGTGTACTGCGCCGGCGGCTTCGAAATCACTTCAAGATTGGTCGATGCCGGAGTCGCCTTCATCATCGCGGGCGTCGCGGCTGCTTGAACCTGCGGGATGCCGGCGGAACCGACCTTGCCTCCGAATGCCTGCGTTGTTCCCGTTGCTCCGGGAAGGCCGGTCGACGCCACGTGCCCGTAGACGCCGGAATTCGATCCTGACTTCGTTCCGTTTCCAATTCCGGTCGAGCCAATCACGCCATGCGGTGCAACCGAAGGACCCTGCATGCCACCGTAGGGATTTCCGATCGCTGCTACAGTCGCCGGCTTGGTCGCATTGGGGTTCGGTGTCACGCCAAACGTCTCTCCAAGGTGGACTGGCGCCGTCGACGGCTTCTGCTGCGCAACCTGCGCGGGCATTGCAGCCGACAGTGCTGCCTTCGGCTGCGGTGCCAGCGTAATCGCCGGCTTCACAAGCTTGATCTCCGGCATCTTCAGCTTGGCTTCCATCTCGATCGGCTTCAGCACCGGCTTTTCAATCTTCGGCAGATTGATCTTCGGCGCTTCCAGTTTCACTTCTACCGGCTTGGGTGGCTCGGGCAACTTTGGCGCCGGCGGGGTCACCACTTTCACCTTGGGTTCCGGTGGAGGTGTCGTAGGAAAAATGAGTTCGGTATTCTCAAAATGATGTTGCTGAATGACATGCCTGGCCATCATTCCGACATAGAGAATGGTGCCCAGGATCATCGCGTTGATGACCGCGGCCGTAATGAACGAACCCGACCGGCCCTCGGGCTCGGGAAGTAAGCCAAGGCTGATGCGTCCAGGATAACTATTCATCTGCATGTCTCAAATTCCTCAAAAAGGATGAAGGGAATTACGGGCGCCTCGAAACATCCTGTAACTTCAAGCTGATTCTTCCAACTCTGCATGTCAGGAGAGCGGCCACACTCGGCCATCTACCGCTCCCTGTGAATTGCTTCTTGGTTGAATTCCGCTGTTGCCTGTATCGCGTGGGGGAAAGCTTTACTTTGCATCATGGGCAGACAAACTCTGTTGATCGTTCCTTTGCGTTTCATAGCCGTTTGAAGGGGGGAATTCGACCGGCCCTGGCTCGCGCTGCGGCCCGGAAATGGCATGCAGCCAGTGGGCTCTCACTTCATCGAACCCGGCTGCGCAAGATATGTTTTCACTTCCCTTTAGCCCGGACATCCAAATACTCCGATTCACGTCCCAGGCAAAAAAGCGAACCCCATTACCCCAAGAGAGGAAGGGAAGCTCGATTCTGGCTTGCCCGGTGCCGCGTTTGTAGAGAATTCACTTCACGCAACTGGGTTGTCAGGGCAGCAGAATGCATTTGTTGGCGTGCCGCTGGCGCGGTCTTCGGGTCGACTGCAATCTCTATTCCGGCCCTGCCTGTGTAATAGACTTACCCTAAACCAAAGTGTTCGTGAAAGGACAGTATTTTTGTGAAGATTCTGGTTACTGGCGGTGCCGGATACGTTGGGGGCACCGTCGCCGCGCTGCTGGCCTCCAAAGGCCACAATCCCATTGTATTCGATAATTTGTGCCATAGCCGGCGCGAGGAGGTTCCTGCGGGAGTTGAATTTGTCAAGGGTGATTTGGCCGACCGGCCGCTGATCGAAAATCTGTTCATTTCGGCTACCGACTCGGGGGCACCTTTTGACGCTGTCCTTCATTTCGCCGCCCTCATTGAAGCTGGCGAATCGATGAAGACCCCGGAGGTCTACTTCCGCAACAACACCGCGTCCACACTTTCGCTCCTGGAAGCCGTCCTGGCAAAGGGGCCCAAACGCCTGGTTTTTTCTTCCACGGCCGCCGTCTACGGCGAACCTGACTCAGTCCCGATCGAGGAAACCGCGCGCCTCAACCCCAAGAACGTCTATGGCGAGTCCAAGCTGATTGTCGAACAGATGCTGACCTGGTTCAACCGGATCCACGGCCTGCGCTACGCGTCCCTGCGCTATTTCAACGTTGCCGGCGCTCCCGAGGGCCCATCCGGCGTCGTCCGCGGCGAAGCCCACGAACCCGAGTCGCACCTGATCCCGCTCATCCTCGACGTCGCCCTCGGGCGCCGCGCTTCTATCAACATCTATGGCGACGATTACCCCACTCCCGACGGCACCTGCATCCGCGACTACATCCACGTCTCCGACCTGGCAGACGCCCATCTGCTGGCCCTCGGCGCTCTCGATGCCCACGACCGGCTTATTTTTAACTTAGGCAATGGCCAGGGATTCAGTGTGCGCGAGGTCGTCGAATCCGCCCGCCGCATCACGGGCCATCCCATCCCCGCCAAAATCCATCCCCGCCGCCCCGGCGACCCCGCCGTCCTCGTCGCAAGCTCAGCGAAGGCCACCCGCGAACTCGGCTGGAAACCCCGCTACACCCAGCTCGACGACATCGTCCGCACCGCCTGGCTCTGGCATCAGAAGCGCTATGCGCGGTGAGGTACTCGGATACGCCAAGCAGCTTGTAGATCGACTAGGCAGTTTCGAACGCAGCCTTCCATCCGTTCATGCGATGGCTTGACGAAGATCCGATTCAGCCGATCTTGGGAAGGGCCGGGGTGTCCTGGTCCGCTTGCGTTGAGCAGACCAGGGGCCTTTTCTATGCACAAAGCCTGAGCGTCAGCGTGTCGATTCGAAGAGGAACCAGGCGCGCCGCTCGGCTTCATCGATCCAAACTTCGATCAAGCTGGTGGTGGCGTAGTCATTCGCCTTGGACGCAACTTCGTGCGCCGCGCGCAGGCTTTCGACCAGCGCTTTGTTGTCGGAATGAAGTTCGAGCAGCATATCGCGCGCGGGAACGAATTCCTGATCGTTGTCGGTGATCCGCTGCAACCGGGCGATGTGCCCAACGGAGCGAATCGTCGTGCCGCCGACCTTGCGGACGCGCTCGGCGATATCGTCGCTGATAGCAAAGATTTGTGACGCCTGCTCATCGAGCAACAGGTGATAGTCGCGGAAATGTGGACCGCTCATGTGCCAGTGGAAGTTCTTGGTTTTGAGGTAGAGCGAAAAAACATCGGCCAGGACTGCATTCAGGACGCTGGAAAGATTCTTGATGTCTTCCGGGCTGAAACCGTCCGGAACATTGGTTTTTGCTGCTTTGGACTGCACGCTCGTATGACTAGACATTGGAACTCCTTTACCTGAGGCCAATTTGAAGGGCACAAGGCCGTTTTTGAGTTGGTCCCACGCAGTGAGTAGGATGCCTGCGACGATGGAACAGGTTCTTTTGCGATTCTGTGGAAAACAAAACAGGCGCCCATTCGACTGAAACTGGCGCCTGTCTCTTCCGGGTTGGGAGATGTTCGAGTCTACTCCACTGGGTGGGTATCGTAATGCAGCAGGACGGCGACGGCGCAGCTAGTAAGGCGGGTTTCGGCCGAATCGGCGCGGCTGGTAAGGATGACGGGAACTCGTGCGCCGAGGACGATTCCGGCGAGTTGCGCGCCGCCAAGATATTCCAACTGCTTGGCGAGCATATTGCCGCTCTCGAGATCGGGGACAACGAGGATATCGGCCTGGCCGGTAACAGGCGAGTTGAGGTGCTTGATTTTGGCGGCCTTTACGCTGACTGCAGTGTCGAAGGCCAGGGGGCCATCGAGGATGCCTCCGGTGATCTGGCCGCGGTCGGCCATCTTGCAGAGGGCTGCGGCTTCCATGGTGGAGGGAATCTTCGGATTCACGGTTTCGATGGCAGAGAGCAAGGCAACTTTTGGCTCGGGGATGCCGAGGGCGTGAGCAAGGTCGATGGCGTTCTGTACGATGTGAATCTTGTCTTCGAACTCGGGTTTGATGTTGATGGCGGCGTCGGTGATGAGCAAAGTGCGCGGATAGGCCGGCGTGTCCATGACAAAAACGTGGGTGATGCGGCGTGAAGTGCGCAAGCCGGTGTCGCGCTGCATAGCGACCTTCATCAACTCGTCGGTGTGCAGGCTGCCCTTCATCATGGCCTGTGCATTTCCGGTGCGGCACATGGCGACGCCGAGCTCGGCTGCCTTGCCCTCGGTGTCGGCCTGGAGAATGTTGTACGGCTTGATGTCCACGCCGATTTTGGCGGCGAGCGCGCGCATTTGCGCTTCATCGCCAATCAGGGTAGGCGTGATGAGGCCTTCAGTGGCGGCCTCGACCGTTCCCCGGAGCGCGACATCGGAAAGCGGCCAGACGACTGCCGTGGTGATGGCCGGAAGCGACTTGCAGCGAGTAAGGAACTTGTGGAAGACGTGGTAGTCGGGGGGATGACTTACAAGCGGATCGACGGCTACGGCTTCGGCGATGGGGGCGAGGTCACTCATTCTGAATCGGTCTCCTGACCGGGCTGGGAGAGAATCCGCGCCGGCCTTACGCAATCATTCTTACGCGGCGGCTTGAATCGGGGTGTGCGGAACGTCACACCCCGGTGCGTAGTACGGAGCGACGTACCACCTTGCGATACTTCACTCTTTGCGCAAGAATCTCGATCGCCGCCCTCTATCGCTTTTGCACCGAATGCTATTTAATCCCGATCACCATTGCGTCCGGGCCCACAAGATGCTCCACCCGCGTCTCGCAGAAGCCGGCTTCCTTCATCCAGCCGATACAGTCGGCGCCGGTGTAATCGAAACCGCCCGGAGTTTCAATGAGCATGTTCAGGCTCATCAGCAAGCCGAAAGCGTTTTTGGAACGGTCGTCATCGATTAACGCATCGTAGGCGATAAAGGCTCCGCCTTCGGGGATGGCTTCATAGGCTTTGCGGACGAGCATTTTCTTCTCTTCCAGATTCCAGTCGTGCAGAATGTGGCCCATTAGGATGACATCCGCTTTGGGCAGCGGATCGGAAAAGAAACTGCCTCCTTGGAACCGGACGCGCGATGTGACGCCGTTTGCTTCCACATACTCCTCAAAGATGGGTGCCACCTCGGGGAGGTCAAATCCGGTTCCGAAGATGTGTGGATTCTTCAGCGCGACCTGAACGATGAGATCCCCTTGCGCCGTGCCGCAATCTGCAGCGCTGTTGTATTGTTCCCAGGGAAATTTCGCCGCAATCACCATATTGGCGCCGTGGCTGATGCCGGTCATGGCGCGGAGGAAACCCTTGAGGCGCGCAGGATCGGCGTAGAGTGCGGCAAAGGTTTCGCGCTCGCTACCCGCTGCTTCGCTTTGGCGTTCGCCGGTGCGCAGGGCGGTGGTGAGATGACCCCAGTGGTGAAAGAGACGCTGGTTTGCCATCTCGAGAATTCCGCCGATGTAAGAGGGCTTGTGTTTATCAAGAAAAAGATCGGTCGAGGGCGTGTTGGCGTAAGCTCCATTGGTGCGCTCAAGGAATCCCAGAGCAACTAGCGTGTCGAGAAAGTCGCGCGAAGACCTCGCATGCAATCCGAGCCGGCCCGTCAGTGCGTCGAGAGTTTCGGGCCCCTTGGCAAGCTCGGTAAAGACTTCCATTTCCACGGCGCTGAGTAGTGTCTTCGAAGCCCAGAAGGCCAGGCCAGTTTGCAGGATGTGATCGGGATGGGGCGTATGCGCAGTCATCTTGGCTCTCTCTTTGGCATGTTTTGAGTTTGGGCAAATCTTGGGTGTTGCTTTGGGGGAAACAGGTAGGAGCGAGTGGAGAGAGTTTACATGGTGGAGTGGCGGCCTGTGCCCAATTTTTTGGTGCGCGTCAGTGAACGGGCGATGACCTTTGCGGCCCTCACCAAAGCTGCTATGCTGCGAGCGCTGGGAAAACCGATTTACGCAAGGAGCGGACTGCAATGTGGTTCCTCGGAATGGATGTAGGCACGGGTGGAACACGCGCCGTGGTGGTGGATGCGGCGGGCAAGCTGATTGGTGGAGCATCCAGTGAACATGCTCCGTTTCGCACCCCACACCCCGGATGGGCCGAGCAAGATCCCGAGGACTGGTGGCGCGCTGCGCAGGAGGCTATTCGCAAGGCGCTTGCTGCGGCTCCCGAACCGAAGCAGCCGATTGCAGCGATCGGCTTGACGGGGCAGATGCACGGCGCGGTGATGCTGGATGAGAACGGCGCGGTGCTGCGGCCTTCTTTGATTTGGTGCGATACCAGAACGCAGCCTGAATGCGATTGGCTGAATGAAAAGATCGGGTACGAAAAGTTAATTGAGCTCACATGCAATCCTGCGCTGCCAAATTTCACGCTCACAAAGCTACTGTGGGTCAAGAAACATGAGCCGGAGATTTTCGCAAAGACGCGGCACATTATGTGTCCGAAAGATTATGTGCGTTACCGTCTCACCGGCGAGTTCGTGATCGACGTGCAAGAAGCTTCAGGAACGCTTCTCCTGGATGTAACGCACCGGCGCTGGTCAAAGGAAGTGGCAGAGGCTTCGGGGATTCCTGAGAGCTGGCTGCCACGGGTCTTTGAGTCGCCCGAAGTTTGCGCGCGCATCAGCGAGAGCGCAGCGGGATCGACTCGATTGGCTGCGGGTACACCTGTGGTTGCGGGTGCTGGCGATCAGGGTGCGGGCGCAGTGGGCATGGGCATTCTGCAGCCCGGGTCGGTGTCGGCAACCATCGGCACGTCGGGAGTGGTGTTTGCAGCGACCGCGCAGCCAACCAAGGACCCGAAAGGGCGACTGCATACGTTTTGCCATGCAGTGCCGGGCGTGTGGCATGTGATGGGTGTAACGCAGTCAGCCGGGTTGAGTTTTCGGTGGTTGAAGGAGACGTTCTTCGCCGGACAGGATTATGACTCGCTTACTGCGGTGGCAGCGAAAATTCCGGCGGGCAGCGAAGGGCTTGAGTGGGCCCCTTATCTTCTCGGGGAGCGTACGCCTCATCTTGATCCGGAGGTGCGTGCGGCGTTTGCGAAGATTGGGACGCAGCATACGGCGGCGCATTTTGTGCGGGCGGTGCTTGAAGGCGTTGCGTATTCGTTGGAGGATACATTCACGCTGTTTGCGGAGTTGGGAATTCCGGTAGCTGCAATTCGTTTGGGCGGCGGCGGTGCGCGCGGACCGCTGTGGCGCAAGATTCAGGCGGGAGTCTACGGGCAGGCTGTGGAGGTGCTCACCGCCGAGGAAGGCGGCGCGTTTGGCGCGGCGCTGCTGGCTGGAGTGGGAGCGGGGCATTGGCCGAATCTGGATGCGGCTTGCCAGCAGGCGATCGAGGTGGCGCAGCGGATCGAGCCCGATCCCAGTGATCTCGCCGCATACAAGGCTGGCTATGCGCAATGGCGGAAGCTATATCCGGCACTGAAAACCTTGCGATAGTCAACTGTGATGAGGCCGATTCGCCACCTTCAGTTCTGCATTGCAGGGATCTCATGCTGGCAGAGCAAGTCGGCATAGACGAAGCCATCACGATCGACGACCTCGCCCGCTTCCAACGGCAAAGGCGCATTGAACATGGGCCCGTCGTAGACACAGGTATGAAACTCACCGCGCTCGCCGCACCGGTCGACGGAGGCCGGCAAGTCGCGGAGCAGTGCGTCATCGAATTCGCGGCCGGCAAAGGAGGCAGGCAATTGCTTCGTATCGACGCATGCCAGGCGGGCGCGAAGACCGCCTGCGATCATTTCTCGGGCAAGCTGGTCGGTCGGGATCTCCCAAAGCGGAAAGAGCGGCTCAAGACCGGTCGGCGCAAGCTGCCGTTCGCGATAGGCGCGCACGTCGCGCAGGAAGAGGTCCCCGAATGCGATCGCATCCACACGCTCTCGGATGGCACGATCGCAGGCTTCTGTCATTCGCTGCTCGTAGATCTCATTGGAACATGGCCACGGCAACGGAACGATCCACAATGGCAATTGTGTGGCTTCGGCCTGCGCTTCGAGTACCGAGCGACGCGTGCCGTGCATCGCTACGCGTTGAAATTCTGTGTTGAGTGTGGTCAGTAGGCCGACAATCTCGATGCTCGGATCGCGGCGCAGAAGATGGAGGGCCCATGCGCTGTCTTTACCGCTGCTCCAGGACATGAGAACGCGCTTCATTCCGCTAGGATACAAGTTGGTTCGAGCCCCTCGCTTATTCGGGCGTGGAGCGGGATCATCTCGCACTCGCTCGATTCACCCCCTGCGCGGTCGTCCTTGCAAAAGCACGATGCACTCCAATGCACAGGCTCCGGTAATCTGCTTTGTGACATTAGTCACAGGCAGGGGTGAATGCTGTCACTGCCTGCTTCTCCACACTAGCGCAGACTCCGTATCCAACAGGTAGAAAAGGCATGGCGCCCGACGGCGCCTTTGAAGCGCGATCTCCGTGACTCGTACGCAGATGGCTTTGAGCTCTGTTGGGGTGGTGGAGTGCTGAGGGAGCCCCTTTTTTCAGGGGCATCGCCTGTTGGATTGGATCTCGATGGGCTTTGAAGCCAGATTGAAAACGATAGTTGTTGCGACCGATCTAGACGGCCGGTCGGAAGCGGCTCTTGAGTATGCTCGCAAGCTTGCCTCCGCCTACGGATCGCGCATTGTGCTTTCTTATGGTCTCGATCCGCTGGATTATGCCACGGTTGAATCTGTCCCCGGGCGCGTCCTGGCAGGAATGCCGGAAGAAGCGCGCGCGGTTCTGGACAAGATGAGCGAAGACCTCTCCAGGGACGGCATCCACAGCCACTCTGAAATCCGTCAGGGAGCTGTGGCGCAAATGTTGGTGGATGTCGCGCGTCAATACGAAGCCGGGCTTATCGTCATTGGTACGGAAGGCTGTGAAGGGGCTGGACCGGTCGTCGTGGGGGCCGTTACCGAGCAATTGGTTCGCATGGCGCCCTGTCCTGTTCTAGCGGTTGCCGCGGATTGGAACGCCGGCCCATACCGCCCGATACCGGGTGGTCCAATTCTGCTTGCCATGGAAAGGAATGAAGCAACAAAAGCTGCCGTTGCCGTCGCGGGCTCTTTGGCAGAGACGTTTGACCGCACCTTGTTGGTGATCCACGCTCGCAGGCCCGATGAGTCGCCTAACATTCTGAATTCAGGTGCGACCATCCTGGAGGAGTTCGGCATCCAGAACAAAAGTGCGTTTCCGATACGATACATCGTCGAAGATGGCAAGCCGACAGACGCCATCTCAAGCGCCATCGAGCTTTATCAGCCAAGCATCCTTGTTGTTGGAGTGAAACGGACAAGCGAATCGCGCGGTCCGCACGGCACGGCGTTTTCTTTACTCGCCACCTCGCGCGTTCCGGTCCTCTGTGTGCCGCCAGCAGAGTCGGTTATTCCTGAAGCGGTTGCAGTCGCATCGGAAGTGGCAGTCAGGTAGAGGCCAGGGAGAGTTGGAACCATGCAATCGGAGGCAAAACCCGAGGTTGGCGAAGCTACTCCTCGCCCGTTGGCAGAATTGCTGGCTTGCCCCCCCGCAGCTGCAGATCTCCTGAAAGGCTCGGCGCAATCTGTTGAGTTTGCTTCCGGAGACACGGTCTTTCGGCAAGGGACAACTTGCCGCGGGCTCTACGTCGTTGCCTCAGGACAGCTTCAGCGCAGGGCGGATCGATTCCAGGCACGGCTCGTTCTGGGCCCGGTTCATCCCGGGGAACTTGTGGAGCTTGCAGCCGCTCTGGGCAATGGGCAGCACACCTACTCGCTTGTCGCTCAGTCTCCAGGGTCGCTCATGATGCTTCCGATGGATTCACTTCATCAGGCGTTTGATCTGCATCCTCCCCTTAGAATGCGGTTGCTGGAGGAACTGGCGCGTGAGGTTTCGCGCGCATACGTGTCGTGTTGCGCGACGCGGAAAGCTGGAATGCGCCGCCGGACAACGAAGATGTCTGTGACCCAAAGCACGGCAGTTTAGCTGGATATTACAGCTCGATCCTCGATAAATTCGCGGACAATCTTGGGTTATTTCGCATCTTTCATCCGATGAAAAGTGAGATATACTTCATTTAGAGCTGCGGATAAATTATGGCTGGATTTCACACCCATCACCCACCGGAAGACTGTCTAAATTGCGAACACCGCCATCTTCGGATGTTTTGCAATCTCACGCCGGAGGCGCTCCAGGAATACGACGGCATAGGCATCATGATGAGTCACGCCCGCGGCGCCAAGCTTTTTACCGAGGGCGATCCGGCGCGGAACGTTTTTGTCATCTGCTTCGGTCAGGTGAAGATCTCGTCCACGTCGCGTGACGGCAAGACGATGATCCTCAAAATCGCGGGTCCAGGCGACTTGATGGGCTTAAGCGCAGTGCTGGCCAACGTCCCACACGAAGTTACGGCCGAAGCCATAGAACCGTGTCAGGTGAAGACCGTCCGCAAGCAGGAATTCCTGGATTTTCTCAGCCATCACGGGATCGCGAGCATGCACGCCGCACAGTCTTTGTCGGGCGAATATCTCACGGTGTTTCACGACGCGAAGCGACTTGCCCTTTCGGGCTCAGCCGCTGGACGATTGGCTCGTCTTCTCCTCGACTGGGGCCGATCGGCGGCGAACGGCAAGCCTGAAATCCGATTCACCATGGCATTGACGCATGAAGAAATCGCCAACATGGCGGGCACTTCGCGCGAAACAGTGACTCGCCTGTTGAATCAGTTCCGTCGCGATCAGTGGATTGTGATCAAGGGTTCGAGTATGACGATCATCAAACCCGATCAGCTCGAACGACTCACAGCCTGAACTTCTTCTCATCTGCTTGCAAAACCAGAGTTCTATGCCTTTCTTGGGCCGGTCGGACGACGGAGGGGCGGGCTTCGAAAACTGTTTTCACTGCCTCAAAATCAATCAGCCCTGGAAATGAGCTATTCGCGGTCGCGACCCACCGATAATCTGGTGGAAGAGAGCGATTCGCATGCGCCGCTGCATTTAAAGTGGCGCAGCCAATGACTTTCATCACGGCTTGCGACCCTTTTGACACATTCCTGCGCGCAATCGAAGCACCTTTAACGAAGGTGAGTGAATTTCCCGATATGTTGAAGTGTGTTCCGCAAAGGTTCGACTTGGCGGAGGGGAGCAGTCGATGGGCATCGAGCTCAATGAGAGTTCCATCATCAAGGCGAATTTTCAGTTTTGGGAACAGATGCTTGCCATGAAGCTTGAGCCTTTGCCTTCAACCGTTGAATTCTGTCTGGAAGCCGGTCATGTTTTGGGAAGAGTGAGCCTGTCGGGCGCATGGAACGGACAAATTGAAATACGAATGGATGAAGGGCTGACCAATCAGGCGACCGCGGCAATGTTGATGCAACCATTGGCAGAGGTGGCAGAAGCCGATGCGCTCGATGCCACCAAAGAAATCGCAAACATGATCGCTGGCGTGATCAAGTCGTCATTGCCACGACCGTGCGCCATGACTGTACCTGAAGCTGCGATGAACCTCGAACAGTTCTGTGGCGAAATGCGAGACGAGCATTCAGTTTCAGTCGTATTCCGGCACGCGGCTGGAACTATGTTGGTGCGGGTGCAAATGCAGAAGCCGAACGTCTGAGCGGACGCTGACCATATCTCCCGTTCTTCGCGAAGTCAAATTGATCGGATGAATCGGGCATTTTCCTTCTCCGGATTTTTCCCGACAGATTGATATTCAACGAGCGACCTCGCCGCTTCGCATAGCCGCGTTCACTTTCTCATGTTTCTTTATTGAATCTTTACGGATTCAGGGACTATGTTGGGTAATGGAATCCAACCTCACAGCCTTTCATACCTGTAGGCTCCCAAGAAAAAAATAATCGTTCGAGCGATAGTCTGCGCCTATGCTTGTGTCCGAACTTGCAATTTTTTGGCGCATCCAAATCGACAACTTACCCACCACCTTTTGGAGGACAGGCCAAAATGCTTTATCGACTTACTCGACGTGTATTCACAGCGTTTCCGTTAGTGCTTGCGTTGTTGCTTGCGCTGTCAGCTACAGGATTTGGCCAGACCAATCGCGGTGCTCTCAACGGCGTAGTGACCGACCAATCGGGTGCTGTGGTGCCTGGTGCCATAGTGGAAATTGTGGATGTGGGAACGAGCGCCTCCACCAAGGCTGTGAGCTCGAGCGCCGGAGAGTTCAGTTTCATCGGGTTGGAAGTAGGCGCCTATACAGTTAATGTCAGTGCCAGCGGCTTCAAGCCGGAGAAGATTCAGGGAGTTCCTGTATCGGCGGGAACGACATACACGTTGCCCATCAAGTTGGGCGTTGCCTCTCAGGGAGAGACCGTAGAGGTCTCGGCCGATGCGCTTGCCCTGGACACAACTACGACGGTCGAGACCACTGACATTCCCGCCGAGACTGTTCAGAACACACCGATGAACGGTCGCGATTTTACGCAACTGATTGCTGTGACGCCTGGCTATGCGGGATATTCCGGCGGCGGATATGGGTCAGTCAACGGTTCTCGTCCGGATATGGTGAATTGGCAGATCGAAGGCGCCGACAATAACGACGTGTGGTGGAATATTCCGGCGGCTAATCAGGGCGGTATCTCGGGAATCGCCGGAGTGACGCTACCTCTCGATGCCATCGAACAAGTTTCGACGGTGACAGAGGCGGGCCCGGACATTGGGCGGAGCCCCGGTGCGACGGTCAACTTATCGATCAAGTCGGGGACTAACCAATTCCATGGAAGCGCGTATTACTACAACCGCAACGAAGCGCTGGCGTCGAAATCGCAACTGTCGGTCGTAAAGCCGGAATTGCGCAACCAGCAATTCGGCTATTCGGCAGGCGGGCCCATCTGGCGCGACAAGCTGTTTTTCTTCACAACCTATGAAGACCAACGATTTTTGATCGGCGTGAACACGCCCTCGACCGAGCCATCTGCCGCGTATCAGGCTGGCGCCACTTCGATACTCGCCGCGTACGGCGTACCTGTAAACCAGACAGCTTTGAATTTGTTAAACGGGAACGGAACCAATCAAGGTTTGTGGCCTGCAGCGGTCTTAAATGGATCGGCGACTCCTTACAACTACCTCAATCCCGAGAACGAAGTGGGCTGGAGCCACAATGGCCTGGCCAAGCTGGATTACACCATCAACGACAAGAACAAGCTCTCCGCTAAGTGGTACGTCGGTCAGGGGCCACAGATTGCTCCTACGGTCTCCCTTTTGACGCCGTACTACGAAGTCGGACCGATGCATGTGCAGAACTATAACCTGACTTGGAACTCAGTCTTCTCGTCGAAAATTGCGAATCAGCTCTTTGCCGGTGTCAACTACTACAACCAGGCGTTTTCCGATGCCAGCAAAGACTACCAGCCGGTCGCTCTCGGTTTGAACACCGCGGTTAGTAGCCCGAGTTTGGCAGGCGCCCCGCGGATTCAGATTGCGGCGCCAACCGCCAGCAGCGGGTTAGGCTCGTCGTCCGACGGATTCGATTACGTGGGTGCTACTGTCAATTCGGGGCGCAACGATATCACCGGGCACCTGGACGAAACTCTCTCGTGGACGGTGGGCAAGCACCAACTTCATTTCGGCGGCGAATTCCGGCAGGCGCAGATCGACGACTTCTACCAGGCCGATCAGCGTGGAACTTTCAACTTTGACGGAACCCAAGGACCTTGGTCGGGAAATGCGGGCACTGCCTGCGACGGGCTGACAGCAACGGCGCCAGGATCGGTGACGCTCTCGGCTTCCCTTACCTCTGACCCCCGGTTCCTTCAGCTAGCCGACTTCCTTGCGGGATGCTTCAATGCGGGCGATACCAGCATCGTGCAGGGCGATCCAAAGCGGCAGGTCTTTTTGAACTCCTATGGGCTATTTGCTCAGGATACCTTCCAGATCACACCCACGCTGAATTTGAACTACGGGGTGCGCTACGAATACAGCGGCCCGCTCCACGATCCGTGGAAAGATCTGACGACCTTTTTGCCAGGAGCGCCGAACGGTCTGGCGACAGTCGGGACGGATATCTCGAATCTCTATCCGCAATACCATGGCGGCTGGGGGCCCCGCGTAGGCTTTACGTGGCAGCCAGGCGGGGATAGCAAGACGGTGATCCGCGGTGGCTTCGGCCTGGGATACGACAATCCCAATATTGTCAACTTCCTGAACTCGCGCTTTTCAGCCAACGGCGGCGCCTTCGGCGTGCAGGACAATCCCTCGGGTTCGCTACTCGCCATCGATACCGCTCCGGCCGTCGGGGTAATTCCATCCGGGGCCTCCATGGGTGCTCCCATCTTTCCGAACGCGCTCAGTTCCACGAACACATGCATAACCAACCCGAGTGCGGTCAATCCCAACTGCTCCAGCGTCAACGTGTTTTCGGTAAGTCAGAAATTGCGGCCCGGCTACCTGGAAAACTTCAACTTGAATTTACAGCGGAGCCTGGGGAATAATCTGCTGGCGCAGATCGGCTACGTAGGGAGCGCGGGGCGCAGACTTCGCGCGCTTTTGGATATCAATCAGGCGGCGCTCGGAAGCGGCGGGGCGAATTCGGCCCGCCCGTTTTATGCCGAATACCCAAACTATGGTGTCATCAACCAGATCCAATCGGTGGGCACTTCGGACTACAACGCGCTTCAGGCGACGCTTCGGGTCGCCAGTTGGCATGGGATCACTTCGCAGGTCGCCTATACCTGGGCACACTCGTTGGATGAGGCCAGCCAAATCTACCTTTACAACCCGCAGAACAGCCTTTGCTTCAAGTGCGAATACGGCAACAGCGATTTCGATGTGCGCAACACGGCTGTGACCTACGTGACGTATATGCTGCCCAATGCTGCTCGCGGTCCCAAGTTGCTGACCAACGGCTGGCAGGTGAACAGCCTGCTGAGCTTCCACGGCGGCCAGCCCTTCACCATCTTTTCCAGCAATTCGGGAGGAAGCGGGACGGGCGAGAATGCGGAGCGGGCTAATCTGAACGGGGGGATTGCCCCATACGCAAGTGTTTCGCATTCTGTTGTAGGCACCGCTTCGTCTGGCTACTCCGTGAACTGGATAAATCCAGGCGCATATTCGCCTGCGGCGAATGGTGCGTTCGGCGATAGTCACAGGAACGATCTGCACGGACCGGGGTTCTCAGACGTGGACTTCTCGGTCTTCAAGAACACGAAGGTCGGTGAGTGGGTGACAACACAGTTCCGCGTGGAGATGTTCAACCTTTTTAACCGCCTGAACCTCGCGGCTCCGGGAGATGGCTTCTGCACCGACTCCCAAACGTGCGCGATCGGCACCACGATTGGCGCTAACTACGGTGCGCCGGGGATTGGTGCCGGTGAGCCCTTCAACACCCAGTTAGCCTTGAAGATCATCTTCTAGAACTTCCTTCCGTGATCCTGAAGGACAAACGGCGCGCAGATCGCTCTGTGCGCCGTTTGAGCCGCTCGATGAAACGGCAAGAGTGCTCCTCTTGCAGAACAACTCCCGCGAGCGGCGCACAATCTGAAGTGGACCGGATGCACGCAGTCGCGCAACTGCCCGGTCCGTACCATGAAGGGGTACCCCTACCCCCCCTCAGTATATTTGTAATTATCCACCGCGAGCTTGCAGAAGATTATGCAGACTTGTGCTTGAAGGACCCGAGCCATCGCTGCCATCGGGTAGCCTCTGCAGATTCTAACTGCCATCTGTCATCTGTAACCTGTCATCTGCTCACGACAGATGCGTAAATGGGTGCTCAGCAATCCGCCGTGGTAACGGAGCAGGCTCGAGCCCCGCAGTCGAAGAGTTCATCACTTCGGTAAAGGATTTACGGAAAGTCATCATCTCGTCAGGCGTTCCGACGGTGATGCGCAGGCTATTGGGCCATGCCGGCCAGATGCGCCCGACGAACATGTCCCTATTGGCGAGCGCAGCCTGCACTTCCTTACCCGGACGCCGCACGTCGACCATGAAGCAGTTGCTCTCCGATGGTGTGGCCGCATAGCCCTCGCTCTTGAGCCACGCCAGCGTCTGTGCGCGGGTATCGCCAATGATCTTTTTTCGGGTCGTTACTAGATCTGCCTGGAGCAGGCTTGTCTTAGCCGCGGCAAGTGCAGTGATCGGCAGCGCGTTGAATCCTCCATGCACCGAAATCTTCTTCAGAAGGTCGGGACGCCCTACGGCGAAGCCCATGCGGATGCCTGCCATGCCATAGAGCTTGGAGAAGGTGCGGAGCACAATCACATTCTTGCCATCCTTCACAAAGTCGAGCGAGCGCGGCGCGTCGCAAAGGTGGATGTAGGCTTCGTCGATCAGCAGGACTGTGTCTTTCGGAGCATTGGCAACCGCGTACTCAATGTCAGTCCGTGAGGTGCAGGTTCCCGTGGGATTGTTTGGATTGCAGATATAGATCACGCCCGGATTGGACGAGGCAGCGAGCATCGCCTTGATATTGTGCGACGCCTCGCCTTTGGGATCGGAAAGCGGCACCTTGAGAACCTCCGCGCCGGCAATCTTCGCGGCCCACATCGGTGCTTCATAGCCGGGATCCGCGACCACCAGCGGCCTGCTCTTGTCGGTGAATGTAAGCACGGTATAGTGGAGCGGCTCGCTGGAGCCGGCATATGCCGCGACGGACTCCGGATCAAGGCCTTCCATCTTGGCGAAGGTATTGGTCAGGTCCTCCTCCATATCCATCAAGTAGCGGCCGCCCCTGGGAACGATGTCGATCATCGCCTGGCGCGCAGCGTCGCAGGGGCCCATGGGATTCTCGTTGGCATCGATGTGGATGCCAACATTAGGGTCGCTGAAATGGGGGCGCTGGGCCAGTGCGAGATGGGCTTCGGTGAGGATGGGCATGCTTGCCACGGCCGAGGCGCCCGCGGCGTAACGGAAGAAGGTACGCCGGGAAAAGCCACTACAAGCGATGGGATCTTCAGAGGTCTGCATGGAATTGACTCCTTTGGACTGAGTTGAGCTGGGCTGGTAGTTGCCGTGAATGTCCTTGAGCCGCGACCGAAGGACAATCGATGTGACAGAGACAGGGGAAATGGCATCCCATGTCTCAGGTTATCCACCACAGGCCGCAAATAACAAGGGGGAAATGCGTAAGGAAACATGCATTCTTTTCACGCTAGCCGTCATCCTTTGTTTCCAAGAAAGCGATTGAGTGAAATTGATTTCAGAGCTGCTCTACAGTCCGCTTACGATCTTGCGCTCGCATGGTGCACCGGAGAGGGGGGCGAGCAAAGAATGGCTGAAGGCGAAGACCAGACTGCAAGTGATCTGGAGCGTATTGCCTTGCAGGCGGTCTATGGTACACTTCGTCGGGAAAACGCTTACCAAGGTAACCGGAATCCAAAGTTTCCCACTGCTTTGGCTGCCAACTTTCTAAGAATCATCGTCGATCTTTCATGGGATGCGCCGGTCTTTGGCGCTTGACAACTCTGGTAGTAAACCCATTTACTTAGGGCGAACGTCCGATGGCCCCGCGGACGGATCGAACCTTTAGCAGGTGACGAAATGTTCGGATCGGTCCCAGCCTCCCACGCCGCCAGCCCCCTGCCGGCCCTTCTTGCCTTCAGCACAGAACCGCTGGCGCACTTACGCCTGCTCGACATCTTCGTCATCGCCATCTACTTCGTCATGGTCATCTGGATCGGCTTCTACCTCAAGGGCCGCTCCAACACCAGCGAAGAGTTCTTCATGGCCGGCCGCGAAATGACCGCGTGGATCGCGGGCCTAAGCTTCGTCTCCGCAAACCTTGGTTCGCTCGAACTCATGGGCTGGGCCGGCTCGGCCTATCAATACGGCATCCTCGCCACCCACTGGTACTGGATCGGCGCCATTCCCGCCATGTTGTTCCTCGGCCTGGTCATGATGCCCTTCTACTACGTTTCGAAAACTCATTCGGTCCCCGGCTATCTTGACCTGCGCTATGGCGGCGGGGCTCGCACCGTGGCGGCCTTCTCCTTTGCCATCGAAATGATCCTCATGAGCGGCGTCAACATGTTCGCCATGGCCGTGGTCATGAAGGTCGTTCTGGGTTGGGACATCACCTTCAGCATCCTGGTTTCGTCGGTTGCGGTTGCGCTCTACGTCGGTCTCGGCGGTCTGCGCTCGGCAATCTTCAATGAGGTGCTGCAATTCGTGCTCATCTGGGGCGGCGCGCTGCTGGTGCCGATTTTAGGCTTGGTCCAGACGGGCGGTGTCGCTGGCCTCAAGAAACAGATCATGACCAACATGCAGTCGATGACCGGCGTGCATGGAGACAGCTACTTCCACCTCTGGCGCGACACCGGCACTTTTGCAGCGAACCCTATGGGCGTGCACTGGACCGGCATCGTCTTCGGCCTCGGTTTCGTCATCAGCTTCGGTTACTGGACCACTGATTTTCTCGTCGTCCAGCGCGTGCTCGCGGCCCACAATTTACGCGCCGCCCGCATGGCCCCCATCATCGGCTCGTTCTTCAAGATGGCCGTGCCCTTCATCGTCATTCTGCCCGGCCTGCTCGGCTTGGTTCTCTTGCAGAATCCCGACGGCAGCCGCCGCCAGCTTGTCGGCGAAGACGTAGTCGCTGCCTGCACAGCCTCACGAGGTGCTGTCGACGATCCTGCATCCTGCACGGCAGCAATGTCCAAGACCACGCTGCCTGCCGCCTACCAGCAAAAGGTGCTCAGCGGCGCGCCCGACGCGGAACTGCATAGCTACAATCAGGCCCTTCCGCTGATGATGGTGCGCTATCTCGGCCCCGGACTTCTCGGCCTCGGCATCACCGCCCTCATTGCCGGATTTATGAGCGGCATGGCCGGCAACGTCAGCGCCTTCTCAACTGTCTGGACCTACGACATCTACAAGCCGCTCATCAACAAGAAGGGAACTGACAGCCACTACGTCCTGGTCGGCCGCCTCTCCATTCTGATAGGTGTAGCCGTCTCCATTGGCGCGGCGTATCTCGTCATGCACGCGCACGGCATCATGGACTACGTGCAGGCGCTGTTCAGCATCTTCATCGCGCCTCTTCTGGCCACCATTCTGCTCGGCATGTTCTGGAAGCGCGCCACCAAGTGGGCCGGCTTCATCGGTCTGCTCACCGGCATCGTCTTTTCAGCAAGTCTGTTCATGTGGGTCAAGCTGGTTCCCTCCGCGCTGGCCAGCGTCGCGCTTTC
>Ga0182030_10009952_pt1 | contig 19393 bp, 19 predicted proteins | sample 812S3MmetaG_FD_121299 | JGI IMG/M metagenome (GOLD analysis project Ga0182030, IMG submission 121299) | Permafrost microbial communities from Stordalen Mire, Sweden - 812S3M metaG (Illumina Assembly) | ecosystem: Environmental > Terrestrial > Soil > Wetlands > Permafrost | place: Sweden... | reverse complement strand
TGCAACATCACGAAAGCTGTAAGGGGTATCGGCTCTTCTAATGTCTGTACCCTTTCGAGTAATAGATTTTCTCTATGAATTCGTGCTTTAATCTCCTCTTTTAGAGAAATCCAGTTCTTGTCTTGCGACCGGTGATATTCCGAAATCGCCGCAAAAGCGTCTTCACTCTTACTGTGTGTCTTCATTGCGACCACATTCTGTTTTACGAGATCTTGCTGACCCTTTACGTTCTCTAGACTCTTATCAAAAGCTTCAATATTAGTTTTCAGTATCTTGATGATCTCTCGCCTTTGTTCTGCCATAATATTTTTGAATTCTACAAAAATATTATAGATTGGAACAACTTTGAAGAGACAAGAATCACAAGAAACGTATGTTTTCACATCCTCTTGATTTAGATCCGTGGCACAAAGCTTACAAAATTTTTGGTAGCAACAACCGCTCGTTGAACAGACATCGCTTAAGGCGTCTCTGCAAATTGGGCATGCCATTTTTTGTAACCTTTTCTCCGGATTTTTAGAAACATAAAATTGTGGGCATAGTGTCCAGAAGTGGAACTCCGGGCAGAAACAGCTAGAATACAAATGAGGTTTCTAAACTACATCGCTGCAAATCTACGACTCAATGATTTGAGATGTTTTCTGACTCTCTTTCCGAGAATCAATAATCCTAAGACCTTCTTAGAAGTTAATTCTTTGAATAATGAGACGAGATTATTCTTCAGAGACCAAATTTTGGTAGAAAACACCTTCGAAGATGGAAGTAAGACACAAGAAATATTTTGGCAAAGTAAAAAGACCGGTATTGTAGTGTTTCGAAACTCGGAAGGGAAAAAGGAGTACGAATTTTACTTTTACAACGGGAATATCGATGGTTTTCTAGTCAATTTTAGTGAAGATGGAAAGGTGAGAGCCGAAGGACATATAGTTAAGAAAGAAAAAGATGGTTACTGGGTAAATTGGTATAAAAATGGACAAAAATCATGTGAAGGAGATTACAAAGAGGGGAAAAGAAGCGGTTTATGGATCTATTACTACGAAAATGGTCAAAAAGAGCTCGAAGGGAAGTATCATTTAGACCGAGAGCGGGGTCCGTGGGTTTGTTACAACCGTGATGGGATTAAAGAGAGAATAGAAGTCTATCGATGTGGGAATCAGATTTCAATAACAAATTTAAGGTAGACTTCAAAATAAAATATATTTGATGAGACCTCTGAACTATCCGGTAAGAGAGGTCGCGAAAATACCAATTCTCAAAAGGCCTAATATATATGTCAACAGAAAGCTTCAAAAAATTGATAGACTCGAATACGGAATCTCGATCACTATTTCAAGATAGATTTTACCTCCGCTATGAGCTACAAAATCAAGGATACTTTTCTTGTGATAATTATCACAAAATTTTCTTTACTTCTGTCAGTGGGTGAAGCGTCTTTCGGAGTTGTCAGTAATAATTTCATTCAAGAAATTCTTCAAATCGGTACCGCCAGTGCCTTTGACTCCATTTTCTCCTGGGGCTTTCTCCATGATGTATTTGCTGGCAAGGCCAAAATGACCGCGTCTGAACTTTACCAGGGACGTTAGACACTTATCGTAGGCTTTTTTCAACTCCTCATCCTCCCCGACATAATCATGAAGACGACATTTCTCACGGACCAATAGAAGATAGTCACGATGTCCTCCTGGCATATAGTTCAACATATCTTCTAAATATTTTCCCGCTGGGCCAGGATGTTCGATTTGAAGAGCTTCATCCAGAAGTCTAATGGTAGAGCTCTGAGCAGCTGAACCCCCGTTATACCCCACGGTCTCTCCAGTTCCTTCTAGGATGAGTCCATTTGGGAAAAACTCTTTGTCCGCAGAACCCTTGAAATACCATCGAAGCACATTGTAGAAAACATCAGGATCACATCTCTCTTTCATACGGCTAATGATAGCCGTAAAAATCTCAATCTCAACATGGAAGATTGCGAAAGCTTTCAAAGCATTTTCTTTAGTCTTGTTCTCCAGGAAGATATTGACTGCATCAATCAAAATACGACTGCGACCTTCAATGGCAGTCATTACAAGGTAAAACCATGCTTCATCGTCTTTTCCGGTGATTAATTCGGCTGAAGCGATATTGTCCAGCGAAAATTCCTTTCCTTCCTTGAAATACCAGTTGTAGAGACTTACAGCAGTCAAAGTCAAAACAGGCACGATTCTCAAATACTGAGAAACTTTGTACCAAGGGATTGCGAGAACCGCTGGAAGAGTTTGCGGAACATTGGTCTTATCACACCATAGATAAGCGTGTGATATCATCGTGAGAACCAAATATGAGCGATGCCAACGAGCCTCTTCATCAAAATCCCAGCTTAGGATTGGAAGATTTGCCACGCGGAGCCTGATTTCATCCGGAGACAAGTCTCGGAGACTCGCCACAAGCTCATCAAAAGCCTCATACTCGGCTGGAAGATGTCTCGTGCCGGGTTTTTCGGGCAAAAACCCTTTCGCCGACAGACCAAAAGTCTTATACTCCATGTTTTGATTGTTGAATTCGTTAATGAAACACGGAACCTTTCAACAAGCCAGACTACCAATTAGCAGTCCCATCAAACTCTTATCCATAATACTCCTTGATTGCATTATAAAATACCTGAAATTTCTCCCGGGACCATCCCCGGGCTCCTTCGGCTTCCGTCGTCGTGTTGGTAGCATCTGTAGTATTAAATTCAAGACAGATTAGAACAACGTTATCTTTTACGTATCCTTTCATCACATCAAGTCGTTCGGGGGACATTATCCAATCCACATTTGTATGATTCCCGAATCGAAACGGAATTCCACTGTAATAACATAACCCTCCCTGCTCTTTATAAATTTCCAGAAGGTCGTCCAATGTTAAATCGTAGTCTCCGCGATCGTTTTCAAGATTCGAACGCCTTTGAGAACGTTGTTTGCAACCTTTTAAGGTTATTTGAAGTTTTCCTGAAAGGTTTGCCAGACGATTCTTTGCATAGTTTGAAACACATTCTTTACATCTACACATCGTGAACTTATGAAATTCTTCATTCATTTTCCACTCCCCGCAGTATCTACAACGGATTTCAGTTTTGTCCTTGTTTCTTTGAAGAGAACCCAGATACATGAGAACCTCGTTAGAACTTTTTAATTCTAACTGTTCATCGATCTCTTCACTGGTCAAAGGATCTGAATGTGCAAAATCCAACACATCCTTAAGTTTTTCCACCGTCCATTTCGATGTTCCGTTCATCTCGATAGGAAATAGTCTGACGTTTTCTGGAATATATCCTTTGGAATCATCGATCCGATCTAGAGATATCTGCCAGTCTCCGAATTTGGGAAATATTTTCAAGGTAGGAAGTATTTCAACATATGGTCTCTCTTCAATGAGATTTTTGAGAAAATCTTTTGTGATTGTAACTTCTCCCGCTTCTTTGCGACCTCTTTCTAATCTTTTCTTAGCGTTTCCCTTCGCTGATATAAATAATACTTCAGCAAAACCGTCGAGTGTATTTCTTCGAAGACGACCCTTTTCAAATTCACAATTCTTACACGATGAATACAAGTTATGTCGAAGTCTAGAGCAACTTCCAAATTTCGGAAGTGGTAATACGCGCTTGCAAGTTAAGCATTTTTTAGAAAACTTTGAAGGATATTCATCAGCTATCAACTTTATTAAATCAATCTTTTTCTCTGGGATATATTCAAAATTAAGATTTGAGAGTTTATCTGTGAGGCATTTCAACGAGAATTCTTCTAATATTTCAATTTCGATCAGAGAGTGAGATTTATCCCAGGAATCAAAATCTGGGATTTCCTCTACTTCATCTATTAAAAATTTTTTGGAGAGTTTAGCTTCTTTTCGTCTCATTTTTCTATAATCTCTGCATGAATAATCTAGACCATCATCCGATTCTGAGAAATTATTAAAATTAGAAAGAGGATGTTTCATTTGACACCCAGAACAAAATTTCTCTCCATCCATTTCTGAATTTTAGATTTATAAAACATATTGATAGTTGATCAATTTTGAGATGGTCTGGATAACTGTTATGTTTCCAATCGGAAACATTCTTATATTCTGTTTACAAGTCAGTTCGACCTCCCTTCAACGGTCGAATTGCAAAAAACTCCTTCAGTTCTTCGGGAGAGATTGCCGCACGCTTTTCTTGATGATCTTTCGTCATTTTCACCAACTCATCGATTAGGATTTGCTTGATCTCTCCGCTCAAAAGCTTTCCAGAACTGTAATCATCTCCAATTTGCTTGAAACGCTCTTCATCTTCGAGGAAATGGAGCAAATAGATATACGGAATGTCCACCGAAAGATCACCACCCTTCTCGCGATGTTCCTTGAGTGTATCTTTGCCTCCTGAGAATGCGAAATTTCGGACTTTTCGCGTTACTTCTTCAGCAGAGTCGTCCAAGAAGATGGATGGAGCGGCTTCTCCCTCAACGGTTGAGGCCGACATTTTCGTACCACTGCCTTGCAACCCTGGCAAGAACTTTGAAGCGACGACAATCGGCTTCTTCCCACCAAGAGATTCAATGAAGTCTCGGACTGACCGGAAAAACGGATATTGATCAACAGCACACACAACCATGCACATCACGTCATCATCTGGTTTAAACAAATGCTTGAAGCTCGAAGGGTCGCATGGCGCTTGTTCGAACGCAGGCCACGCTGATTGTCCCACGTTGATATCATCCCCAAAACCGTAAATTTTGTTTTGAGTGTGAATACTCATCTTTTTCCACATCTTGAAGACAACTGGCATCAACGGCGCAATATATTCCGAGTTTGTGAAGAAGAACGTGCGCTCCTTGTCGAACCCGCAAGCGATCATGTCCTTTGCATTTTCATATGCCAGACGATTTGCTTCTTCAAGAGTCAAATCTTTCTTGAACATGAACTTCTCCACATCGGACATCTCAACAACGAGAATCGCTTTGAACGCCTTTTGGAGATAAGCAGTAAAAATCATCGGCAGGAGATGCCCCAAATGAAGACTCTCGGAACTGGGTCCACGCCCGGTGTAGAGATACACTTGTTTTCCAGCCTCAATGTGATCGAGAGCCTTTTCAAGATCTCGGTGGGCAAAAAAGACCTTTCGTTTGAGGAGGGGATGAGCCTTGGTCCCAGTAATGCGTTCGAAACGCTCAATCAGAGCCGAATCAATCTCTTCTAGACCAAACTGATCGAGAAGACGTTGATAGTCGAATGCCTTGACGGCAAACGCCTTGTAGGGATCCACAGTCTGCACTTCATCAGCCATTTTTCTTTTAACTGCGGTTGGTTTATGAAACTTTAATTTATGTAGCCAGTCTTCCTAAATTATTGGGCAGTTATCCTAGAATTTTTCCAAAAAGTTATCGCGGTCTCGATCTTAAAAATGCCGGTGATTTACGCGCAAGAGTTCGTTGAAGACGATTTGAGAAAGTTGGTTCGGGAGAATTTCGATGTTATTCTTCCGAGTGATTCGATCATGTTTCATTATTCTGCTCCGAGAACCAAAATTAGAGATCTCCAGATCTTTGTAGGGCCATTGGACATCAAGGGAAACATCACACAGAATCAAATTTATTATTTTGGTATTGTTTCAAAAAGAAATTTGTCGACCGAGTGGGGAAATCTGCAGTTAGAAGTCTCAGAAATTCGTGAAGAGCTGGAATCTCGTTGGCGCGACTTACCGCAAGACATTCGAGATCTTGTTCCGAATCCAAAACTTCATGTTCGGAGTTGAAGGAGCTTGAAAGAAGTGAAAAACAATTGTTTTTCTCACTTGGGGGAGTCTATCTTTTAATGACTTTTTATTCAATCAAAAAATAATTCAAAAACAATGGAGGGATTAGTCCTTTATATTTCTCCCGATCAGGAGAGTGATTCATGCCCATTTTACTTCAAAAAATGTGCCACATGTAGGGATACACTGTGAGAGATTTTCATGCATTTACGAGACCGTTGTAAGATGCCCCGAATGCAAGATCAACGTTAATCTCAGGTCTCAAGACTATCGTCGAGGAACAGAAGAGAACAATAAAGATGAATATTACCGCAGAGACTGTCCAAAATGTGACTATTCCATCGTTTATGAGTGCAATTACGATGATTCTAGATATTGTATCGCGTATCATAATGTTGGAGAGAGTCTTCGCACCCATCCAACGTGGGTCAACAACAAGTTTTCGGGAGAGAAAGGAATTCTGACAGATGAGGAGTTTAGTAAGATGGTCAACGAACTCGAAGTTCGTAAGATTAAAAGTTTCCCCAAAAACAGAGCACAGGGTAAAAAGCCTCTCTTGAAACATATTTTGTCAGAAGTGAAACTCCTGGAGACTACGGCTCCATAAATATAAAACAAAATGGAGATCTGTAAAGCAGCGGAAAAGATTCTGAAGTCTCGTTTGGGATTCAATCACCCTGGAGGGGCTTATCAAAATTCATCCCAACAACTTCTCGTTGACTTATCCAATGCTGTTCTCGGAGAACTGTTAGAACGTTTTGAATCGAAACTCACACGTCTTGATAGCACAAATCCACTAGACAGTCAAAAACAAATCTATCTAAAAGAAGTTGAAAGAGTAGCCAAGGAAAATTACACTTTGAAATTTGTGGTGTCCTAGTCTTATAAAAATATCATCGTCAGTAATAGCTGACAATAAAAATGGATGAGGTGATGGAGTCAGTCATCTTCATGATGAAGAAATCAAATATCTCAAAACGCTCTCTAGACGATGGAATTAGACAACTTCGAAAGATTCTCAGTGAAGCCATTGAGTTCTCGAAGTCTTTTGACGGAATAACTCGTAAATGGGAGGTTTATGGCCCGGATGACACAGATCCGGAAGACTCGAATATGTACAAATACCCGGATGATGACGATTCCGGTTACCATTTTTACGCCGAAGTTCGCGAATTCGGCCATATCTGGATTTCAGGCCAAGCGGAAGAACATCGTGAAGGTTGTTTCAGTAATGATAAGAAGATCCTGTTCCACAGTAGAAATCACGGGTATAACTTCCTTAACTTGAAGGTTGTTGAGATAGAAACTTGTACCGACGACGACTGTAACCCGTATTATTACAGCGATGAGGAGGAAGACGAGACGGCAAAAAGACTATGGACATGTAGCATTACTAAGTCCAGATATCCAAACCACCAGCATAAGCTCTTCTAAAGACTTTGTCTCTAGGAGTTTCACTTTTAGGCATTGTGTCTGTCCGTCACATTTTTGTAAAGTTAGATCTTGAAATTAAAATGGAGGCAATATTCGAGGAGTGCAAAAAGTATCCATCTCTCCAAAGCGAGGTGAGAGATGGAGAGATCTGGATTGTATGGAAAGATGAACGTAAAATCTGTCGATCTGTTACTTCTCTGGAAGTTGTTCAAGGTCTCCACGATCAGATGAAAGCTGAATATAGTAAAATAGTGATCCAACATTGCCATTGTTATATGTTCTTCCTAATGGATTCTTGTTCCGCCTCCCAAACAGTACCACTCGAGTGTGAAAGATGTCAATTTCGTTATTTTAAGACGGTTGGAAGTCATATCTCTCATTTCTTGGCTCCCCTTCAGAAAGAAGAAGCTAATTTCCTTTCTAGGAAGATAGTTGAACTGATGGTCTATGATCTACCCGGGGACGAGACAAGAAAGATGTTGACAATTCTGGATAAGTTAATTAGCCTACACTAAGCATCTTGCATAAGAATTAAAATTTTAATTCTCTAATCATTCTGAAAAATGGGGGTTGTTGAAGTTGCTGTAATTGGCACCGGAGCCGTGCTTTTTGACCATGAATTTGAGCTTCCCGAAGAAGATGACGAATTCAATGTCCACGATTTCTGTGATAAGGACGCATATTCTGAAACCGCGCCTATAGCCTTCTTCTTTGAAAAAACGAGTCTCATCCCCCAAGCTAGGGAAAACCAGTTCCCTCGTGGTTTCTTCAAAAACAAGGTTGATTGGATCCTTACTGACCTCGACGGCGCGATTTACGATAAGGAAGCCATCATTCGAAAGATTCTTGAGAATATTAAGACACACAGTGAGGAGGATGAAGATTCAAAATCATGCGAAGAGTTCAAGGAAAAACTTAAAGAACACCTGACTGCTGGAAAAGATGTTTATTTCGGAAGGTTTATGTACCACTACTTCGCGTAAAAGAGCTTATCCGTTATTTTCTCTCGATTGAGAGAAAAAATAATTAGGTATCAAAGATAGGCAACTATGAAGTCAAGATTGAAAGAAGTTGGAAAAGTTTGGGCGGAACCGGAATCATTGGTATAGGTGACAGTGACTGTTACCGTCCCGGGAATGCTACCGTTGGCAACAACCGCTGAAAGGGACCAAGGTGCTCCAGGTAGAACCAGTGGATTACTGACCGAGACGACGATAACCTGCGAAGCAGCTTCTCCCGAAACAGCGGGGGAATTCCCCACGATGTTATTCCACACGAAGACTTGACTGCCGCTTGAGGATATTAGGACTCCCGAGGGACTAGAGATTGATGCCGCAATGCTGACCGAGTTCTGGGGTGTGATAGAGTCCGTGACAACCGAATAACTTGTTGGACTGAGTATATCCAAAATACTACCCCCAGGGCTAATGTTGCTGCGATTGGGAACATAGATATTGTTCTGGTTATCCACCGCAAAAGATGAGGTTGAGGTCGCTCCAGAAGATGAGGTAGTTGTTAGAAAGACTGGAGACTCAGGGTTCACAACACTATAGACAGTATACGTTCCTTGACTATTTCCAATATATGCAAGAGAGGCCTGGAACTGCACCGAAGGACTTCCACCACCGAAAGAACCACCTCCTGGAGGGGTTAGAGTCGCTACCAGGCTGGGTGAACCGGGAGTCATAATATCGACAATCCAAAGAATATTAGAACCATAACTAGTGACATATAGGGTATTGCCATTCGGATGAAGACCAACATAACCTGGATTGCTAGTGAGGGAACAGGTTCCGGCTAGAACAACTCCATTTGACACATTGTAGGAGACAATTTGCTCGTTGTCGTAATCCGCGATGTAGGCAAAAGAGTTTGAGACGGCGAGTCCAACCGCGTTACCGGAGACGGTAGTCGTTGAAAGAAGAGTGGGACTCACGGGGTTGCTGACACTGATCACGTAGAACTTCCCGGTGTTCAGCCCCGTTGCATACAATTTATTTCCGGAGACAAAAATACCACCAATATTAGAGCTATCCACTCTGAAAGTAAGAGTTTCCGCGCTGATGGCTGCTGGGTTGGTTATATTGATAACATATATGTAGCCTGGATTCGTCCCTACATAAAAGTAATTCCCAGAAATAACACCGTAAATGGGTCCGTTGTTCGCGCCACCCGGAGATTCAATGATGTTGGTAGGCAATCCCACGTAATGAGGGCTGGCGGCGTTTGAAATGTCAGCGACCGCAATCCATCCGGGGTTGGAATTAAAGGTGACCATGGCGTAAGTGGCTAGGAGCGCTGGAATGAGACAGATTTGATCCATTTTGGCAATTCCGGGCGGTGAAGTGGGTCCGGTAACAGAACCAGCGAGAGCCCATGTCGCCGGTATCGACGACGAGGGGAGAACCGACACTCCGTATGCCTCCATTCTCTTTTACAGTCCATAAAATTTTATAGAATTATTTTTAACATGGTAACGAAAAGTTAGTAAACCCCCTTTCTCGCTAACGCGTTTTCGGATCGTGATCTTTCTGAAAGTCAGCTCTAATTGCCGTGACTCCGTAAGGAGGCTACCATCCGTTAAACCACTTGTCTCTCTCTTGAGGGGAAGAAATTTCATAGAGACACTTCCTACAATGTGTATTTCCCTCATCCAATTTCATGTGAGTTCGGTTTCCAGAACATGCCATATTGTCACAAAAAGTCGAAACCGCACCCTCGGCATCTGATTATGCAAGCCGGTGAACGGTAATTGTTACAGTTCTTACAAGTTCTCCCACAACCATTGCACATTCGCCTCCAACAATGATTTATTTGACAATATCTATTTCCCTCCGCCGAACAATAGCGACATTGGCCCGACATTTTCTCAGTCTCGCTTCCTATCAACCAATTGGTCGATTTTATAGGCACTCTCCTGGAGTCTAACTCCACTACTCGAATTAAAAATTTTCAGAATATAAATACTGTCATTCAGTAATGTCACAATTCGTTGATGTAATTTTGGACTCTTTTAAGAAGACGAATGACCTCAAAAACTTTGTTGGTTTATTTCCCGACTTGTCATTTCACCACATTCTTCATATCGAAACAACAATAAATGTCCAAACATTAAGTTTTCTAGACGAAAATCTCGTAAAAGTTATTTTCCTGAGAGGAAATAAGGAGTCAGAAACACTCTATAAGGATGGAAGCTTATACGGACTTACAGAATGGTTCGCTGACGGTACCAAGGCCTCAGAGGCTGAATACGTCGAAGGAATTCGACGGAGATATAGAGAATGGTGGGAAAATGGCAATCTACATCAGGATGTCCACTACCTCAATGGGAGAATGGAGGGTAATTTTGCCAGTTGGTATCCGAATGGGACTCTAAATTCTTCTGGAACATATCATAATGGACTGAGAGAAGGAATATGGACGATTAATAACACTACATTAGAGTTCCATAATGATGTTTTAATTTCATAGTCTCCTTTAAAACTTACCCCGAAAATTTTCGGGGTGTTAGCTTTACGCTCCGACTCTCAGATACAGGTTAGGATCACTAAATATAATGTCATCACGCTGTTCTAGTATTGCTGCGACTAGATTAGATACCCATTTTGCATCGATATACGCTATTCTCAATAATCGGTAGTCGTTATCCAGTGCGTAAGCTTCCACTCTTCGATCTCTATCTTTCTGTTCTTCGAATCCCCTTTTGGAACGATGATACTTTCTTTTGAATTCAAAATGTTGAATTCCATCAGCTTCTATAAATGTTCTGTGGCTCGCAATGTAGAAGTCAATGCGAATAGACCTTGTTTTCTTCTTTATATCCAGTGAGTATTCCTTGACGAAATCGATTTTCCTCTTCTTCAGCTCTCTTTCGATCAAACATTCTAGAACAGACCTTCTTTTCTTCATTTCTTCTTTAGATAACATAATTGCTTAATTGTTTATCTTGTATAATTCTCTCCATCTGCATTGCGATGTTGGAATCTTGAAATTCCCCAGGAGATTTCAACAAATCGTAGTATTTTTTACGATAGGGAAAGCCGAGTGAGCTTTTCAGAAGATTGTTGGTGTATATCTGGAAATTTAGCTTCTCAAAAATCTTAATAGTCTTTGGATCCCAACTTTCATCATTCAAAAACAACGAAATAATGTCTTTGATCGAAAATTCCTCCTCACTGCGTTGAGCGGCGGTTAGAATCCATACCATTTGGTCATTAATCTCGATTTGGGGGAAATCGCTTTCCAAAGTCGATGTGTCAGTTAAAACCTTGTGAAGGAACAACGTCTTTGGTAGGACTAGTTCAAAACTCGGTACAATAATTGATAACTCCTGACAAATTTGACTTGCCCATGGACGGTTACTGCTTGTCAAGATATCCGCAACATACGATCCGACTTTCCCATATTTCTGTAAATTTTTAGTTTTAATAACGAAATAGTCGCTCGGATGATTTACCGGCCAGAATCCTTCAAACCATAGATACATCCAACATCCGAGACTCCAAACATCCGCCCGCTGATCAAAGTAAGACCCATTTTGGGGTTCATAAAACAAGTCATTTGGGTCTTGAATCTGAACTTCTGGAATAAAGGTTTCATAATCTTTTGGTTCTGGAAAGTTTTGAAACTCGGGAGCACAGATTTGAATGCGAGGATAGCGCCCTGTGTGAACAAATCCTTGCCGGTTGGAAAATAGGTATGCGTTTCCAAAGTCTCTTACTAGTATCTCTCCACCGTGGTAGCATAAATTATCTGGCAAGAAGTCCAAGTGGGCGATTCCACTCTTCTCTAACACTGCTAAAATCTGTATACATCTCATGAAAACATCCTCGTAGTCTTTGTTCTCTTCCAAAGAAAAATCCTTGGTAAGGGGATAGATCAGGCCGATTTTTCCGCCGTCTAGGACTTCTTTCCGAGGATTCAGCGACACCGGGCAATTTTGTAATGCCTTAGAGAGGGAAACCTCACGGGCCGTTGCTCCATTAAATTTCATTTTTTTAATAACTTCTCCTTTATTGTAAGGATAGACCTCTGAATTTTCGGTAATCGCTATTGCAGATGCCATCTTTTAATCTAATATTCCTAATTGTGGTGGTAGTGTTTTTAGTATTGTTCTTAATTGCAATTATTCTTCTTGCCTTTTTAGGAGTGTTAGACAATCCCACTATAGAATTTAATTTTTCGTCATTAAATCAATTAAAAGATCCAGAATGGTCTACTTGGAAAGTGGTTGGACAATGTCAGCGCGAGCAACTCGAACCGGAAGTAATTACATCGACAGTCTGTATTCCGACCTTTAATACGGTTGCCAAAATTCCGGCTGAGAGAATATGCTTGCTAGAAGGTTGTGTTACGTTGAAGGGGGAGAGCGTCATCCCGGGGTTCATTGAACGTGCTAGCCTAGACTGTGCGATTCCCTCCCAAATGCCCTATGTCGGTCTACCAAGTTGTCTTAACAACCAGATTATTGAAGTAAGAGTTTTATTTCCCACTCTCAGTCTATATCTAACCGGATTTTACTCAGAAAGATCGTTATTAACTGCTGAAACGGCTTTCCAATCAACAACACAACTTTGGAATATTCAAGTTGTGTCCCCGGGTGGGAACATTCGCCTTTCACAGATAAGAAATGGAGTAACATACGGTGTGAGTCCTAATGATCAAGGATTTCTAGAAATTGGGACATTCGATGGGCTGGGTTGGAACCTTACGGGAGGGTTTTTAAGCTGGGTTGGGAATGGCGGATACGTTTCTGTCAGAGATAACTTCTTATTTTTAAGAGATAGAAATTTAGCAACGGAAATACGTTTGGAAGTCTTCTAAATATGGCGGGAATTTCCATCATCTATGGTTTTATAATTTTTATCATTGGAGCACTTGTTCCAATAATTATTTTCTTTTTGTTGTATCTGGGAGCGCGCGCAGCTCCAGCAATTTCCAACGCATATCGCTCCGCATTTTGTTCAAATCTAGCCAATGGTGCTTGAGAAAATTAGACCCCCATAGCGCTTGATTTCCTGGATTTGAAATGCTAGTGACCCGTCGAGGCCGCCGTTGTAAACATTGGAACAAATGGAGTTCCAGGGTAATACCTTTGTCCCTTTTATTTCTCTCGTTTTTGTAAAATTATTTTCCAATTCGAAGAAATCATGAACTTCAAGAAATATTAGACAGTAACTGAAAAATTTTTCTCTAATCACTAGTGCTAAACCTCTATTCAAGTCTTTCTTAAAGGGAAAATTGGAACCAAATTCTTCTGTAAATTCTCGTGAGAGGCAATCTTCTACACTCTCCCCAACCAGTGCACTACCTCCCCAGTCCGTTAATCCGCTTCCATTAATATTCTTGTGACCCAGAAAAAATTTAGGAATTGAATCCTCGATAATATAGGGTAAAATTCCTACTCGATTCAGTAGTGAGTCTTTAATCTCCTCGTAGTTCCGAATTTGAGCGGAAACAGACCTACGGGAAACGATCCAACGATACTCATCCTCCGAATTACGAATTATTCTCTCCTGAAAAAGAGATCTTATTAATGGCGAGAGTTTACTTGCCTTTAATTCCGCGAAATTAACTACTACCTGATTCTTCGTTATCTTGACTCTGTTCAAACTAGTGGAGTATACAACGATATACTCATCTTTTAGTTTGTAAATATCTGCAGTCATCAAATTTTGAATTTTGAGACCTGTTAGAACTCTTATTTGCTCTTGTAGACATGAGAACAATACAATACTAGATGGTTTAAAGCTCCACTCCGAAAGATAGTTAGAATTACTTTTAACCATAAAATTATCCCCATCTCTGATTAGAAAATTAATCCTTGTTATATTTTGCAGTAACATAAACTCAAAAGCTGACACCTTTTCCATTCCAGAAGATTTTCTGGAGCATTTTGCTTTATTAGTGTTTGACCGTGCCTTTAACATGGTCATAAAGTGATTGGATCAGTTGATGATCGACGAGAACAATAGCCGCGAGTTCCTTGTCACGGAGAATTTGCTTCTTTCCCATCTCAGCGTTCTTCTCGCTGTCCGTAAGCTTAGCGCTGAGAGCCATGATTGCTCCAAGATCCAAGCACTCCATGGAGACGTTGGGATCCTTCTTGGATTGGTTTTCAACAAGTTGCTCAAGAATTGGACCGAAATGCTTGATCATGAGGGCATCAGGCTTCCAGTAGCTATACTTGACCTTCTCGACAGTCGTCATTTTTCCATCCTTTCCCTTGACTTCACTCTTGGCCATAACACCCTTGAGCTTGTGGGCTACCAAATAGTAGTTGAAGAGAGTTCCAACAACTGCCTTAGACGCGAGGCCTGTGAAAACAACGTTGGTATCACCAATGTCCATGGCAGCCTTGGAAGTGGCGGCAAGAACCTTTCCGAGATGCTCGCCCTTATACTCCACCTCCTCTTGGAAATCCTCCGAATTGCGTTTGCACTTGACGTCCGAACGAGCGAGCTTGCAGTCGGGATCCTTGAGGAACGCCACCAGTTCTTTCTTGAAGAAAAGAGGCTGAGGGTAGTTGTTGTTCCTGGGAGTAGCGTTTTGAACAGGCTTCGACTTGCGCAACTCATCGAACTCTTTGCGCAATTCGGCGAGGACAGAGCGTTGCATGCTCATGACATTCTTCTTGTTCAGAATCAACTCCTCCGTGAGTTTCTCAGTCTTTCCAATGAGACGGTTAGTAAAACCAAAGATATCATCGGCGAGGTCTATGAGTTTCTTAGCCTTTTCCTTCTGTTGGTCCTGCAAAGCCTTCTTCAAGTCCTTCTTCGACTTCTTGTCACCATTTGCCACAACCTTCTCACTCTCTTCCGGCTCGTCGACCTCATCATCACCAGAGCCGACCTCATCATCTTCGTCGATTTCCTCAACCTCCTTGGGCTTTTCAGCTTTCTTAGTCGTAGGAGCCATTGTTGTTCACTCTTAAGTAATTTATGTTGTTAGAGGAAAGCTTTAAGCCAATATTTTTTAGAATCTTCTGAAAGGAAGGGCGTCAAAATAGGATCAATTTTGGGGGCTCCTACCTCCAAGGACCGTCTAGTATCAAAATGTCTAGCCGTTTTGATATCGCTAAAAAGGTTTTGAACACAACGAACCCTTTACAAAAGTTCCTCTCAACTTCCAAGAGCGAAGAAGAACCGTTTTGGTCCCCATTTATGAACTCTGATTTCCCCAAATTTTCCCGTCATGTTAAGTTTGATCAGAAGATGGAGTTGTCCTCAAACAGCGGGGATGAATTTTTGTTCAAAATTCCACAAACTCATCATTTTCTAATTGGTTCAGACCTTACCCAAGAATTACCAACTGTAACTTTGAAGGAAGAATATCAGGAAAAATATGAAATCTCTTATATTCCGAAAACAGGTCTATACATTCTTGAAAGTGGACAATTCTATCAGGGTGAAGAGCCGGTTGGTAACCATATCAACGGTGATTCCCTTGATCAGCTTATTGAGTTTTTTGGTGAAAGATTCTTTAAGCAAAGTTACGAAAATTTGATTGAATCTATTCAGGGAGATACGACTTGGGGATCCAAATTGGAGGGAAAAACTATTATAATTCCCCAACCATTCTTTTATTCTGGTGTGTTACTACGCTCGCTGAAGAAGGGAATAGTATCTGAATCTTTTTCTCAGAGATATAATCTGCGAAGAGGTCTAAAATCGTTACTACGCCTGAGACAAAAGAATACAAAGGGTGAATGGGATGATTGCGTAACAGAAGACATCTGTCTAATGTGTGAATTTTCCGATAAAACGGCAGAAGATACTCTGAAAGCTACTCCCGAACTGTGGGGAACATTTTCGGTAGGCAATTTACGCGAGCAGAGCGATTGGAAGGATTTGAAAGATAAGAAAAAGAAATATTTAGATTGTTTCCAAGAATTAGTTCAGATCCCTTGTCCAATTGTCAAGGGTAAAGGAGTTTTGGAAATCGACATCGTCCGTCAAGGCTGTGCTCGTGGAGTATTTTGGTCTTTGAAAAATCTTTCCAAAATAAAAATAAACGATTACTACACTTTCAGCGAAAATGACAAAGATCCAGTGGTTAAATCCTCTCTAGCCTACTCTGCTGACGGTTTTGAGTGGAAAGATTTTGCATCTTTCCACCATTCGCGTCGCCTACCCCCAAAAGCGGGGGCCCGAATTCCTAAAGCCGTTGGTTATCACTACCATCCTTTTGTCTTCGAATCTCTGTTAACCGATGGAGCTGATACTAACATCGATTTAAAGGCTATGGATTCTAAGTTGATTCTCACATACAAGGTCAGCGGCGAATTTCAGCCATTGATCTTCTTAGACATGCATAGGGTCAGTTCGTATACGGAAGGTAAACTGGTCATTCACACTATCACAAATCCAGAAGAAACAGAAAAAATCGAAGACTCCTAAAATGCAACAAAGTGCAAAGAAAAATATCGGAACCTATGAAATCATAGGTTCCCTAGGATCCGGAGTTTCTTCAGATGTTTTTGAAGTTAAAAAGAATGGAAGTACATTTGCTGGTAAGGCATCGGAGGGTAAAGATGCAATGAATGAGATATCGCTACTGAGAGCAATCTCCCACCCAAATGTAGCCAGAGTAATCGACGTAGTGTTTGAAAATTTTGACATAACTATTATCGAGCCTAAATACAATCTTTCTCCCAGAAATAATTTCGGTGAAGAAGAGTTGTTTAGATCAATGGGAACTGTTATGGATACTTTAATCTTCTTGGAAGGTGAACATATCCTAGTTGATGATCTCCACATTGCCAACATCATGTGGAATTATCAAGATCAACCAGTTTTAATTGATTTTGGCTACAACAGTAGGAATCTTGAAAATTCATTTGCCGAAACGGCTAGTTTGGCGAATGTTTATACCTTCTGGGCTAGTTGGACGGAAAAAACTGGTAAACCCAAAGCGGAATTGGACATTTACGTACGAATGTATCCAGAATTGTTTGAAAATACGAAGGTGGAAAGACTCATCATGGAATTAAGAAAAAGAGAAAGACCGTTATCAGAGATATTCGGGGAATATTTTGGAAAAAATATAGTCAAGGGGAAACTGAAGTTAAAGTATCCTTATCCACTGAGTGGGAGAATAATGCACTTCGAAACTCGGAAGAATCTGTACTCCCATTTCCGGCGTATTCGAAAGACTAGCTTGAAGAGCAAATACGTCGAGGCGATACAATTGGCTGATCGAATCTACAATGTCATGGAATTTGAGATTGAGGATTTATGCACCCTAGCGTGGAATCTCTTATATGGAGGAGTGAAAGAACTAAATCAGGAAGTAATTATCGAAGTTTTCAAGCTTTTAGACTTGCAAATCTACAGTCTAACACTATGGGACTTTGAAAAGTCTCCAACCATCGATGACAAAGATATTGAGTTCATGCTTAGTGAAAACTTTCCTAAATTAAATTTTGAAGAAGCTCTAAATTATAATTAAAAAATATTTTTGCGTCTTCATAAAGAATTCGAAAATGTCGAGTGTAACCGCGTCCGCAGCGGGGAGTTCCGTCCCCGAAGCCATGTGCTTCACAAGCTTTGATTCGGCCACTGTTATGAACAACGTTTGGTCGGGACAGTCTTTTGACAATAAATTGTTGCTGTTCGGCCTGTGGGAGAACTATCCTCAGTCCCAGGATGCAACAATCGCAATCTCTACGGCAACGATGGCCATTATCCTCTTCATCGGGGCTTTGTTCGGCTATCGAGTTTTTACTCTCAAGAACAAGGTAACAATCACTGACAACGCACAGAGCAACATCGCCCCCTGGGTCAAGAATACTGTGATTCCCACCACCGTTCTTCTGTGGCAGTTCACAATCGGCCTTGTTTACTTGACGAATGTCCTTACGGGTTTCTCCTCGACGACCGCTGAATTCATCTTCCTTGTCGGTTATCTTTCCAACTTCCTGTTCTTCGCCCATCTGTTGATTTATCTCAATTCTGCTGTCAGCTGGAACATGTTCCTGAAATATGGTCTAATTATGGTTGCAATCTATGTTTTCTTGCAAATTTTGTTCGCGACGACCGGCAATCCATTCATTCAGGGTTTGTTTGGTCTTCTCGGTCTGCTTGGAACGGTTGGCAATCCGGTTGTTCTTACCCTCCACCTCGTTTACAGGACACGAACATTCCAGTTGATTCTGGAAGATACGCTGTTCTTCCTGCATATTGTTGCTTTCTATGTCGCTGCTGGAATGTGCAGCTATCCGTCGTTTGTTGCGGTCTATATTCCAGTTCTTGCCGCAGTAAATCTCCTTCTGGTGGCTTTGTATGCTCTTGTTTTGGTTATCCGACTGAACCCCGAGGATCAAAGCCCAGCTCTCGTTTAGGAGAAAAATTCTATTCTCGATGTCTGTAAAAATGAGTTTCTTAGAGACAATTGTCTCTAATAAGATGCGTTCTAAGATTCTTTACTCCAGTTCGTAGATTTTCACTGTTTCGCTCGCCATCTTATTCTTCATGGTTCCGGCCTTCTTCAGAAAATCTTTTCTCTTCAATGCCTTTGCAACCATTATATTCTGGGAAGTAATTTCTCTTGCTTTGGAAAGGAATTCACATGCCAACTGCTCATTGTGATTGAGAAGGAAAAATGTAATCACCTGAGTTTTGTCAGATTGACACAATTTTTCAAAGAGGCTATAAAGAACTTGTCCCATATCACTATAATACATCGTTAGGAACAGTCCGATGTCCTGGGTTCCTTGAATTCTCTTGAAATAACTCTTTAGGAATACCGCATTTTTCTCTTCCAAAGCCTTGAAAATCACTCCCGGATAATTGTTCAGAACTTGGGATCCGAAAATATCCTCAAGGAATTCATCATCCTCGATGTGGGAGAGGAATTCCAGAGATTTTGCGTCGAAGAAAATGTTGAAAACAAATTGGTAAGGCTTCTTCCGCCACATCGACTTAAAATCTTGCCAAATTCTAAAGCAGCTTGAGGCTGAAAGAACTGCATTGATGCCGACCATATATTTCAGTAAGTCTTCAACCAAGGCAATATCACCGAGTGCATCACCGAGTGCATCAAAAGCCTTCCCATCGAGTTCTAGGCCGGAGAGTGTATCAATCGGAAATCTCTTCCTCTCGAGTGCCCACATCTTCTCGTAAGAAAGCTTTGGAACTTTGGGAATTCGTTCAGCATACCTGACTGTCAGACCTTCAGCAGTATTGCTGAGGATATTTATTTGACGATAAG
>Ga0182030_10009951_pt1 | contig 19393 bp, 20 predicted proteins | sample 812S3MmetaG_FD_121299 | JGI IMG/M metagenome (GOLD analysis project Ga0182030, IMG submission 121299) | Permafrost microbial communities from Stordalen Mire, Sweden - 812S3M metaG (Illumina Assembly) | ecosystem: Environmental > Terrestrial > Soil > Wetlands > Permafrost | place: Sweden... | reverse complement strand
CGGCAAGCGCGAACTTGAGATTCTGAAGCTGACCACCGTACACGACGAAGCCGCAGAGGCCGAGGCCGAAGAGAACTCCGAAAACGGCACGAAGAAGTAGTTAGGAAGATAGGGATGACCTGGACCAGCGCTTTCGGCCGCGCGTGCGGCTGGCTTTTAGACCGCATTGTGTACGGCCTGGCTCTTACCCGCATCTCCCCCAACGTTCTCACATTCATCGGGCTCGTCATCAATATCGTGGCCGCGTTTCTCTTCGGTCACGCCAACGCGACCAATGCGGGCCGCATGTTTCCCTATGCTGGACTGGTGATCATCGGCGCGGGCATCTTCGACATGGTGGATGGCCGCGTGGCCCGGCGCAACAACCAGGTAACGGTCTTCGGTTCGTTTTTCGATTCGGTCATCGACCGCTACTCCGACGTGGTTCTGTTCTTCGGGCTGCTGGTCTACTACGGCCGCATCAATCGATTTCGTTATGTTGTGCTGGTCGCGTTTGTGATGGTCACGTCGCTTATGGTGAGCTACACACGCGCGCGCGCCGAGGCTCTCATCGGCAGTTGCAAGGTGGGATTCATGGAACGGCCGGAGCGCATCGTGCTTGTCATTCTGGGCGCGCTGTTCAATCACTGGGGCGTCATGGCGCCGGTACTGTGGGTGCTCGCCGTACTTTCGACCATCACCGTGGTTCACCGCGTCCAGTACACCTACTCACGCACCAAACATCTCGCGCCAATCAGTCAGGGTTAAGTCTGCCGCTTCTTCCAGTCCTCATACGACAGGCGCGGAATCTTCACAAATGCATCGCGTGTGCGCACGTAGTTGCCGAGCCCATTCATGCGCCCGACGGCGTGCAGTTCTTCGGCTTTGATGTAGGGGCCTGCGGGATCGACATAGCGGTCTTCGACATAGATGGCCACCACGCGCCCCAGAATGATGCGCGACCGGCCAATCTCCAATGTCGTGTGTTCGCGGCACTCAAGCGCGGCGTGAGCCTCTGCGATGCGCGGCGTCTTGACCACCTGTGACGGCGCAGTGGTGAACCCGGCGATCTCCAGCTCATTCGTACCCTCCGGAAAATCGACCGCACACACGTTCATCTTCTCCGCAATATCTTCGGTCACGATATTCACCACGAACTCGCCCGTGTGACGAATATTGCGCGCCGTGTCCTTGGGCACAAAAGCCTGATCGGGACGGTTGGCAACGCCCACACCGATGATCGGCGGATCGGTGCAGAAATAGTTGAAGGCACTGAAAGGCGCGGCATTGAGCTGCCCATTCCTATCCATGCTGGTGATCAGCGCGATCGGCCGCGGCGCAATCAGGCCGATCAGCAGCTTGTAGACCTCGCTATGCGAGGCTTGTTCCATATCGAATTTCAACTTATCTCCGGGTAAATTGCGATCCTGCTTCCGCTCCGCGCAGAAGATTTACAACCACCTCTAACAGGTCACCATCACAGCCGAGCAGCCTGGTTTGGTTGGCTTCCACTTGACCAGGAACTGCGTGACCGCCGACGGTTCTACTTTTTGCATCGATTCAAATTCGGCGCCTTGCGTTGCGTAGAGCAGCTTTCCCCGTTCGCTCAAAATCGCCAGCTCGGGAACGCCCTTTTGGAGCGGGATTTTGTAAGAATGCGCAAGCTCAACGTTCGCGTCGTAATGCCCGACATTGACGTGCACCAGAACAAAATTGGCATTGAGAATCGGCTCATTCTGCTCATTGTGAAAATAGATGTCGAGCACCTGGCAATCGCCGCACCAGTTCCCGCCGAAGTCGATCAGGACGCGCTTGTGCGTTGCAGCGGCAGTCTTGAGAGCGACCGCAAGATCGGCATGCGCCTGCGCGGGGGCGGGGTAAATATCGCGGCTTGCGGAATTTGCCGTGACGGCAGCGAGCGCCAACACGGCCCCCGCGCCAATCCAAGCAGCAATCCATTTGAGTGTCTTCATGGGATGGGGAATCCTCCATTGGTCACCTTTTCAGTGTGCCATAAGAGGTAATGTTCTTTCCCCTTTCGGGTCAAGACAGCCGCGCCGCTCGGAGTTACCCTAAGGAGCAATGAGTGACCTGCGCAGTCGGCTGGAATCGGAAGCATTCCCGGACCTGGGAACAATGATGGAAGGCTATGCAAAGGCGGCCGTCGAATTAGGCGGCAAGGGCTTTCAGCAAAAACTCGATTTCAGTGCCGAATCGATCGAGGATCTCGACCAGATCCTGGTGCTCGTCAGTGAGAATCCCGATGTCGATCTCGACTTTGAAGTGCGCCTTTGGGGCAGCTACCTCGGCGAGGTACTGCGGCGCCGTTACAACGGCTCGTGGGAGATGACACCGTATCCGGGCGGCGCCGTCGCAGTTCCCGCGGTGGACGTGCGCGGCTCGCGCCTGTTTCCGCTCATCAAAGTTTATCGCCGGTTAACCATGGGCGAAGAAGAGGATCTGAGCAGCTTCTTCGCCATGGTGACCGAGCGGCTCGGCAGTCCGGCAAAAGTGAATTGACCCTGCAGCGTTCCGTGAGCTGTGCAACTTCGGTGCAGGCGCGACTGGCCCGCCGTCCCCGCGGAGGTAGGCTTTGTGCGACAATGAACGGTGACGGATTGCGCCTGCGAATCGTGGCGCGCGGAGGATTCAATCATGGGCGATCTATTGCAGCCATGGCACCTGATCGTGCTGGCCGTGGTGGCGTTTTTGCTGTTTGGCGCTAAACGGCTGCCAGAGCTCGGTAAGGGACTAGGCGAAGGATTAAAGGGCTTTAAGGAAGGCTTGAAGGGGATCACCGAACCCACCCCGCCCGCCCAGAACACGCAAAACGCCCCGCCTCCACCGCCCAACTCAACGCCCGCCGACCAGAAGTAGAACTTCGCAGGCTCGGCGAAGCCGAGTCGGGCCATGAGAGCCAAACATTGCGGTTGCGATCGGCGGTAGCTCTGTCTCTGCCTTTCTGCCCATAGAGATCAAAAGGCCTGGGTCAATCGACCCAGGCCTTTCTGCTTCTCAAAGACAATCACGAATCGGCGCTCAGGGACGCTGGTCTTCAGCGGAGGGATAGTAGCCCTTCTTCGCAATCACATCCATGCCGGGCCGTTCCACGCGCACGTCAATGTTGCGGTACTTGCTGTCATAGATCGATTCCTGGGTCGAGTAAACCAGGGTGTACTGGTTGCGCGCCTCATCGGCAATCTTGGCATAGCTTTTCTCAATGCCGTTCAAATTCTTCTCGGAGTCGGGCTGGCCACCCGTCGTGTAGATGTACCTGACGAGCAGATTGTCGTTCATCTGGAACGGCAGGTGGAAGCGGCTCAGGTAGCCTTCGCCCCAGCGTGCCGAGTCGCCGACAAGTGTGCCCCACACCGCGATATTGTTGGTCTGCAGATAGCGCAGTACATCCTTGTAGGTCGCCTTGCTGCCGGCTTCTTTCCCATCGGAGATCACGTAAATAATCCGGCGGCGTCCTTTCGGCCGACTCGAAAGCTCCTTCGCGGCCGCGAGGATTGCGTCGTTGAGGGTGTGAATCTCTTTGGGAATGGTGATGAAAGGTCCGCTTCCGGCTGAGCGCCCTGGTTGCAGGTTCGGATCGGCGCAGTTGCCGTTCACATGCACGTTGCATCCGGCCATTGGGCCGCTGTTGTAAGGGATCATCTCTTCGCTGCCGGTCGCCTTTGTCAGCGCCAGCACCGCAGGAACGCGCGCACTTTGGGCTCCGGTGAACCCGGTGCGCTCCTGCGATCCGTTGGCGTAAGAGAAAACCGCGATCTCGTCGTACGGCGTCAACGCGCCTTGAATCGCACCCAGCGATTCATTCACACGGGCCATCACGTCGGAGGTCAGGCTCTGGTCGATAACAAACGCGATCGAAAGCGGCATCGGGTCAACGGAAAATATCTTCAGCGGCTCATACGTCCCGTTTTCAAAGACCCGGAAGTCTCGCCACGTAAGACCGGGAACCAGGTTCCCCTTGTTGTCCTTCACGGTGACCGGAACTTCGACGTACGTCACATTGATACGAAAGATGTTGGCCAACTCCGCAGGCGAAGCGCTTTCGGGCGGAACAGGCTGGATTGGCTCCTGCGCCCGCGTGGGCGGCTGAGTGCCAGGCGCCGGCTGCTGGGTCGAGGAGGAATTCGGAGATGCGCCATCCACGGCCGGTTCGCTTCCCGCGCCGATACCGGGCGTAATCGGACCGCCCACATTGCTCAACGGAGCCTGGTTCTGGGGTGCAGGTGCATCCGGGACGGGTCCCTGTTGCTGGTCTTGTTGCTGCGAGGCTGCAGCCGATATGACGAAAATCAGGCCCACACTCAAAACGGCGCCCAGCGCCTTTATCTTGAAACCAAGCTTCACAGGTCTATCTTCCTCCAAAAACCGCGTCCGCGGGTTCCGGCCTTGCAAGCCGCATCCTGCCGAACGGAAAGCCCAACTTCTCTACAATTCGTGTCGTCGATCCCATGCCCGAACGACCGTTTTTGGTCGTTGAGTTATTCCCTGGCTGCACCGTCAGACTATCAGACGCGCCACAGCCCCGCAGGTTGCTGTTCCACAGTGAAACCGTTGGGGTATGCTCTCTTCGTAGGCGTTTTGCCGTCTATCTCATCAGATGCGGATTCCCCTGTTGACTGCTGCGCTTTTGTTGACGCTGCCGGTGTTTTCTCCCTCGGCAAAGGCCCAGCTTGCGCCTTCGCCCGATGCGCCACCCGTCAGCAACGCCCCGGATGCGCCTCCCGAAGATCAGTCGGTCGCCACGTTCAAGATTGAGGTCAACCTGGTGGACCTCTTTTTCACCGTAAAGGACAAGAGCGGCAACTTGGTTCCCCATCTCACCCAGAACGACTGCTCGGTCGCGGAAGACAAGGTCCCTCAGACCCTGAAGCATTTTGTGGCCGAGACCAACCAGGCATTAACACTTGGCATTCTGCTCGATACCTCCGGAAGCCAGCAGCGCGTCTTGCCGCTCGAACAGCAGGCAGGCAGCCAATTCCTCCAGCAAGTCCTTCGGCAGAAGGACCAGGCCTTCCTGGTTTCCTTCGATGTGAATATCGACTTGCTGCAGGACTACACCAACAGCCCCCATCTGTTAGCGCACGCGATGGATAAAGCCGAGATCAACACCGCGGGCGGCAATGGCGCTGGCGGCGTTCCGGGACTTGGCGGCGGACCCGTGCCTGTGCACGGCACGCCCAAAGGAACCTTGCTCTACGACGCCATCTACATGGCCTCTAATCAAAAAATGAATCAGGAGACCGGCCGTAAGGCAATGATCATCCTGACCGACGGCGAAGATGAGGGCAGCGAGCACAAGATCAGCGAAGCGATTGCCGCCGCGGAAAAAAATAACGTCATGGTCTACGTCATCCTGATTGCCGACACGGGCTTTTATGGTGGGTTCAGCTTCGGCTACAGCGGTTACTCTGCGGCAAAAAGAATCTCCGATGAAACTGGCGGGCGCTTGATCAACGTGGGCAACAACGGCAACAAGCTTGAAGCGGCCTTCCAGCAGATCGAGGACGAACTGCGCACCCAGTATGTGGCGAGCTATACGCCTACCAACACCAAGCAGGACGGCACATTCCGCCGCATCGCGGTGGAGTGCAAAGGCGACGGGATGAAGATCCAGGTGCGCAAAGGCTACTTCGCCCCTTCCTCGGGACAGTAGCAACGTAGAAATTACCTCCCTTTCATCGGTCTCTGTTCTTTGAGATAAAAAATCTACATGCCTGGCAGCGCAGAGATGTTATCGCTTGCGTACTTCTGCGCCCACTGATTTCCTCATCGCGCGATCGAGCCCCGAACTAGCAATCGATTCGCCCTTTTCAAATCAGCAGTTTGTCTCTTCATGCCAAAACGCGAGACCGGGAACATTACCTTAGTGTGTACTGCCTTCAACATGGCATCGCGCATGCATCCACTGGGGCATCACAACGAATACCGTTGCCAATGCGCTTCAAAGTCGCGGTCGCGCAGCCGACACGACTTATGCGGTGTATCTGCTGGAGGATCCTTCCCTATGAAGTCTGCCATTCTGCTTGCCGTGGCCGTCGTTATTGTTTCGAGCCTTCCGGTTGTGCTCCGTCATGCGGAGGCCTCCGCCCAGGAAGGCGCGACCGCGCAGGCAACGGGTATGCCAGGGAATCGACCCGCTGCCGTCATTGCCAAGGTTCGCCCCAAAAGCAGCGGCGTAAGCGGTTCGGCGTACAGCAATACCGATGTTCGGCCGGTAAACCGCGAATCGGCGGACAAGATTGACGCCACGTCCTCGAAAACGGAATCTCCAAAGTCGGCGATGCCGAGGGATTAAAGACCAGGGAAAAGAATCCCGCTGTGACCGTTGCGGCAAAATAAGTTTTAACAAGCTTGGGCGTTTTCGGAGTCAAAAGTATCCTACATATTCCCGATCATTATTTTTATTCGTCTCCGAAAATGCCCGAGGCGATTTGCATAAAAAGCAGGTAGGCCGTGAAAATCCTACCTGCGAGAACTTACACGGTTACCGAAAAATATACCTCCTTCCGTCTTGTGCGCTTTTCACGCGGCACCTATTGTCGTGCCTTCAATTTCTCTTGAATCAGCCTCTTTGACAGGCTGACCCCAAGACACCATGCAGTTTGGACCCGCGCTTGCGGACAGTGCACCGCAAGTTTGGCGTGCACGTCTCAGAAGGCGAATCCTAAAGCAACACAACGACGGCAACACGCACAAAACTCATGAAGGAGTTTCTATGAAAAATGTCAAAACTCTCGCAGCCGCAGTATTCGCTCTTGCGAGCATTCCCCTGTTGGCGCAGCAGGCGGGTTCCCCGACGGGATCTCAAGATCGGCAGCCAAACAGCGCGCCCCCACCAGCCGCACAGGCGCAGCCGCAGCCCCAATCCGGGCCGGCATCCCCTGCGATGGCTGCGGTCGAACTGAGCCCTGTGAATGGCGAGTTGGTGAACAAGCTGGATACCAAGACTGCCAAGACTGGCGACAGCGTCGTGATCAAGACAAAGTCCAACGTGAAGACCGCCGATGGCACCGAGATCCCCAAGGGATCGAAACTGATTGGTCGCGTAACGCAGGTCAAGCCAAGTGGAGACGCGAAAGACAACTCCCAGGTCGCGCTTCAGTTTGATCGCGCCGAGTTAAAGGGCGGCCAAAATGTCGCGATCCATTCGGAGATCCAGTCCATTTCGCCGTCTGGAAGCGACACATCGAGCAGCGTCCCCCACACGATGGCGGCTGCGCCCAGCGGACCTTCGGGACCCACATCCTCGGCCCCTGGGGGCAGCATGAACGGCTCCAGTAGTGCAGCGGCACAAAGCCAGCCGCAACCTCAGATGAACGGCGGTTCTCCGACGGCGAGCCCTGCGGGCCCCGCCGCTGGAACCATCGTGGCGCGGACTGGCAATATCGCCATCCGGACCACCTCGATCCCCGGCGTGTTGCTCGCAAACAACGAACCGGGACAGCAGGACCCGCGCATGGCACAGTCGTCGGGCATTTTGCTCGGCGCCAAAAGAGATGTGCAGCTTGATGGCGGCACCAAGATGGTAATCGGTGTGGCCGCTTCGGCCGGAACGAGTCCCGGCGGCAACTGAGGCGCAAGCACAGAATCGCTAAAGCTCTTTTGTACGAACGGGACGGGGCCGGGTTAACCCCCGGCCTGTCCGGTTTTTCCGGGCTCGTTTCGTCTCAAACGCCAATATCTAGCCTTGTCCTATTCCACAAAGGTGTCGCATTGTCGGACACAATCGTTACCTGGGTCCTGCGACACCGTAATGTGGCGCGGGGGAGGGGGTTGTCGTTAATATCGGGTGCATCGGGAAAAACTTGAGGCCATGAAAAAATATCTTGGCCTACGCTCCCGCAAGAGGTGCCTGCCATGTTGAACGACTCCGCCCTGCAAGATGGCTTTGAAATCAGTCCCCGGTTCCGCCAGACACTCGAAGATCGGGTCGCTCGTCTGGAGCGTGATGCCGATTCGGATGAGGCACAGCTCTCGCGCCTCGAAAACCGCGATCATATTCGCCGCCAAATGCGCCTCGTCGCCGTGCAGCGCGCCGAGGCCCTCCGCATGCGCCTTTTTCTCGACCGCGCCAAAACGCGCCTACCACGGCCGCTGATCGCGCTGTAGCAGGCAGCTTTTTCGCGCTGCGAATTTGCACTGAGCGCCGACATTCGCGCTTAAATCAAAAAGGCCGCGCCCCCTCGTCGAGGAGCGTGGCCTTTGCTTTCCATAAAACTTGGAGCACCGGGCGGGGATCGAACCCGCGTATACAGGTTTTGCAGACCTGCGCGTTAGCCACTTCGCCACCGATGCTTGGTCAGCGAAACAGAGAAGAAGCGAAACAGAGAAGCAAAAAACTCGTTCACTTGCGCGCTTCACTGTCTCGCTGTTTCCTACGCTTCTCTGTTTTTCTGCTTCACTGCAAAGACTAAAAACCCACTCGCCATGGGCGGGTGGGTCGTCGGGGTTCCAATCTTTCGGAATCTAGCCCAGCGAACACGCCCGCGCGGCGCAGCCCTGACAGCAGCAGCACATGCAGGGAGTGGAGAAGCGGGCCATTGAATCCTTTTGTGGCCGGGCACTGGCCCGAACCAAGTATTCGTAGACTAGAGCGAGCTCGGGAACCTGTCAAGCCTGACGATTTCTCCAAGCCGTCTGATTTCCCGCCGCCCAACGAGCAACCAAATGGCTGCATTTCGGATCGGCTCCCGTTATTATGCAACCTTGAGGTTGCCCGATCATGCCCGATCGCATTGAAAAGCGCATTGAGATCAAGGCCCCCGTTTCCCGCCTCTGGCGCGCGCTCACCGACTATCGCGAATTCGGCGAATGGTTTCGCGTAAAGTTGGAAGCCCCTTTCGTGGTAGGCCAAACTACGCGCGGCCAGATCACTTATCCCGGCTATGAACATGTGAAATGGGAAGCCCTGGTCGAGAAGATGGAGCCAGAGCGGCTCTTTTCCTTCACGTGGCCGCTGATCAAGTCTGTCGATCCCGCGAATTACTCAGCCGACTACTCCACAGCCCCGAGAACGCTCGTCGAGTTCAGGCTCGAAAAGACCGCGACCGGCACGCTGCTCACGCTCACCGAATCCGGATTCGAAAACATTGCCGCCGATTGGCGTCTCGATGCCTTCCGCCGCAACGACGGCGGATGGACCGAGCAGATGAAAAACATTGAGGGCTATGTCGCAAAAAACTCCTAGCATCCGCCCCTCGCGGCGCCGCTCGCACGCACCTGTCTTTGCTGCTCTCGGCGATCGCACGCGCCTTGCTCTGGCGGCCAAGTTGAGCGAGGGAGAGCCCCACTCGATTTCCGAGCTAACCCAAGGCTCGCGGCTCACGCGCCAGGCGATCACCAAGCACCTGCGCGTGCTGGAGCACGCCGGCATGGTGCGCTGCATGCGCCGCGGCCGCGAGAGCCTGTTCGCATTCAACCCCGAACCGATCCAGGAAGCGAAGGGCTACCTCGAATCGGTCTCGGAACAGTGGGACCAATCGCTCGCGCGGCTCAAGGTGTTCGTCGAAGAGAGGAGGCCGACCTAGCGCCATCGCTTTGTGACAAGCGTCCCGAATTTGGAGCTGAAACACAGAACAATTGCCCGATAATTGCTTTATGTCCACTGGCCCCGCCGCTCCGATTGTTTTGCAATACTCAATCGCCGACGTGTTCACTGACACCGCGCTGGCCGGCAATCCGGTCGCTGTCGTGATCGATTCCGTTGGTCTTCCGACGGAGCGCATGCAGGCGATTGCCCGCGAATTCAATCTGAGCGAAACGACATTTGTGCAGCGCAGGCCCGCGGCCGCCGAGCAGGCTGAGGGAATCCGTGTCCGCATCTTTACCACGCAGGAGGAACTGCCGTTTGCGGGACACCCCACGTTAGGCACAGCGGGTGTGCTCAAGGTGAACACGCCGGAGACAGCCAAAGGCGACACCATCACGCTCGCGCTCAATGTCGGCCCCGTCCCGGTGCGTTTTGAAGATCGAGCCGGGGATTCCACGGTCCTCTTCGGCGAAATGACACAACGCGACCCGGAGTTCGGCGCACAGCTCGATCCAGCAGCGGTCGCAAAACTCATCGGGCTAGATCTTCTGGATCTCGATCCCAACCTGTCACCCCAGGTGGTCTCTACAGGAAATGCATTCGCTATCGTTCCGCTGCGCGCGTCCGAAGCCCTGGCCCGGCTCAACGTTAATCAACGCGAGGCCACCGATTGGCTTCGGGCGCGAGGTGCGCGCTGGTTTTTTGTGCTCGGCCCAACCGGCGAAAAGGTGCCCGCCTTTCGCGCGCGTATGCAGTTTAATGGAGGAGAAGATCCGGCCACGGGCTCTGCCGCCGGCTGCGCCATCAGCTATCTCGTGGCACGCGGCTCAGTCGCTTCCGGAGAACGAATCCTGCTCCGGCAGGGCGTCGAAATCAATCGATCCAGTGATCTTTTTCTCAGCGCGAAAATGAGTTTGGCGAAGGTCTCGGATGTACGTGTTGCGGGCAGCACTGTTCTCGTTGCAAAGGGATATCTTTTCCTGCCGTAATGCACACTCTTTCAACAGACTTTAGTCGTCGCAAGTGACGCTCTGTCTTTGCACTACCCGATTTCCACTTTTTCCCTGATCGTTTTCATTTCAGTTTTCGCCTGTCTTTCTCTCTTCCCAGCATCTTCGAGTGCTCGTAATCTTGCCAAGCATTGAGACATTTTCACCGGCGTCGTCGCCGGACTGGCCCAAGTCAATCAGACACAATTCTGACTGCTAACAAGGGCTTCCGTTGCGTTCGGTCAATCAACGGAGCAGGCGCTTCTGCGTTCTAAAAGCGCTTCGCAACCGCAGCCGGCCACGTAAAGCCTGTTGGCGTCTGCCGTCCCGGGAAGCCATCGCGTCAACCTGCCACCAGAGCGGGTGAGGAGATGCGTGTGCCCAAAGCAACGGCAAATATTCTGTACCCCAAGGAGTGGACCTTTTTCCATGCGTCCAAAGAAAGTAATTCTCTGCGTCGATGACAACGAACAAGACCTTTCCGTGCTCAAGTTCATGCTTTCAACAAACGGCTACCGCGTATTAGCGGCCAACAACGGCGCGGAGGCAATCAGTATCTTTGGCGACAACCTTGTCGACCTGGTGCTGGCTGACTTCGCCATGCCACAGATGACCGGCGACCAGTTGATCCGCCGGTTGAAACAGATCGCGGCGCATGTGCCGATGGTCCTTATGGGCGATCCCCAGAAACTGGAGGGTCAGATCCACGCCGCCGATGCGCTGCTGGTCAAGAAAACCTGCTCTCCACTGGAACTGCTCGAGTGCATCAAGGTGAGAAGCGCACGCAAGCGGGGTCCGCGGAAAGGCATGCAGCGCCTGCCGCAGGGCGCAGAACTCGCCGTCGCGTCATAGGGCCGGGGCGGGCCAAAATCCGCCCGCCGCGTTCAGGACAGGCAGTTGGTCTCGCAATGAGATCAACTGCTCCCTCAAAAAGCTCGCTCTTGACTGAGGGGCGTACGGGCAGGCATACTCCGCAGCGATAGCATTTGCGGAAATGATTCTGCCTTCTTGAATCTCTTGCAAGGTCAACGCAGCCCCCAGTCTCGTTGATCTTCTGTCATTGGCTTCGGCCCTCGGATATATTTCCGAAAGTGCAAATGGCCCAGCGGGCATTCCCACATTCCTCGCCCGCGGAAGCAGGGTTTTTATGGATCTTGTTCTTGCTCGTCTTTTCTTTGTGGCCTTGTTGTCGGGGGTCTGTTATTTTCTTCATCCGTTTGGCCTCACTGGCCCGGTGGGCGCGCTGGCTGGAGCCGGAGCCGCCGGCGCAGTAATTGTGTTCGAGCTGCGGGTGCGGGCTCTTAGCCTCAAGCGGCTCATCGGCGCGGTTGTGGGCAGCGTGCTGGGCATCTTTGGCGCGGCGCTTTTTTGCTTAGTGCTGCGCTCCGCTCCCCTCACCAGTTCGACCTCGGCTGTCCTGCAGATTTTCGTACTGCTGCTGATGACCTACGTCGGATTGCTCGTGGGGGCGAGTAAGGGCGACCTGCTGAATCCAGCCGCGCTGGGCATCGTCTTTAGCGGAGAACGTCCGACGCGGCGCACCGCCAAGGTACTCGACACCAGCGTGATCATCGACGGGCGCATCGCCGACATTGCCGAGGCAGGATTCGTTGAAGGCCTGATGGTGGTGCCGGAATTTGTCTTGCGCGAATTGCAGATTGTCGCCGATTCTACCGACGGCTCGAAGCGCCAGCGCGGCCGCCGCGGCCTCGATATGCTGCAGCGCATGCAATCCAGTTGCGGTATTCAAGTCCAGATTGTTCCCGACGACTTCCCATCGATCCGCGAGGTAGACCTCAAGCTTCTTGAACTGGCGAAAAAATGGGAAGCCAAGGTCGTGACCAACGATTTCAACCTGAACAAAGTCGCGCACCTGCACCACGTCGAGGTGCTGAACATCAACGATCTGGCCAATGCTCTCAAGCCAGTGGTGCTCCCCGGCGAACACATGACCGTGCTCATCCTGAAAGAAGGCAAAGAATACAGCCAGGGCGTGGGCTATCTTGACGACGGCACAATGGTGGTCGTCGACCATGCCCGCAAAATGATCGGCAAGCCGGTCGATATCTCTGTCACCAGCGTTTTGCAAACGGCAAGCGGCAAGATGATCTTCGGCAAGATGGACGAGAACGGAAAGCCGTTTGAGCCCATCAAGGCCGGCCCCGTCGAGATTGCGCGCTAGCTGCTAACTAACCTATCTTCAATCGCCGCGAAAGGTCGGCTTCGGCACCTCCTGCGGACCACTTGGGCGATTACTCCGGGGACTTACCGAAGTGCCCCACTAACGGTGTTGTAATGCTGGGTTAATTCTTAGAGAATATCTGAAACATCAATTGCCTGCACGCGCTAGCAAGCCTGTCCCTCTTGCGCCGGCTAGCTCAGTTGAGAAGGATGTGCGGTTTGCTCATGATGGGATTGCTTTGTAAATCTAAATTGGCTGGCTCTCGTCTTATTTTTGGTCGTCAACCTAAAGCGCATCGAATGCCGGTCGCGATGGGGCTGCTTTCCGTCCTCTTCGTGCTCGCCGGATGCGGTGGCTCGTCCGGGAACATGACGACTTCCAGCACATTGGCCATCTCCACTTCCTCGCTGGCGAACGGCCAGGTTGGAACCGCCTACAGTGCCACGCTCGCCGCCACGGGAGGCACAGCGCCCTATACATGGTCTCTCACCAGCGGCACGCTGCCAGCCGGCCTCAAACTGAATACATCTACTGGCGCAATCACCGGCACACCAACTGCAACCGCAAGCGCCGTGGCGCTCACGTTCACCGTCACGGATTCGAGCAGCCCCGCGCAGAGCAAATCGGTGAGCCTGTCGCTGACGATTGCCGGACCGGCCCCATTGAGCATCACCACAACGTCTCTGCCCAACGGCCAGGTCGGAACCGCTTATAGCGTCACGTTGGCAGCTACCGGGGGAACTACGCCGTACGCGTGGACTTTGACCGGCGGCGCGCTCCCTGCCGGGCTCACACTGGCTCCTGCTACAGGCGCGATCAGCGGCACACCGACGGCGACTGCCAACGCCACCTCGCTCACGTTCGCAGTTACCGACTCCAGCACACCGGCGCAGAACCAGTCGGTCACCCTCAGCCTCACTGTGAACTCATCAGGTACCGCCGCGACCTGCGGCGAAACGTCACAAACGGGCACGGACAGCGGCAACGCGTTGGGACAATTGGGAACCCCATGCGTCACGGGAACAAACACCGCCGGCTACACGGTATCCAGCATTTCATACTGGGTCGGCTCGCCCACTTCTACGAGCTTCGATCTCGGCGTTTACAGCGATTCATCCGGCACACCCAACACGCTTCTCTGTTCTGTCTCGACCGGCACGATCACACCGTCGTCGGGCTGGAATACGATCGGCATCAGCGGTTGCCCCGCGCTGACTGCGAACACTCCCTACTGGGTTGGATACATCACCGGCAGCGGTTCAATTCAGCAAGGGATCGTGTCAGGGGCGTGTCCAGGAACGTCGTCTTCCTACAGTGTCTGGGCGAATAGTGACCAGTCGGGAGTCTCCCTGTCGAATCCGTTTGGAAGCTCCGCACCGGATACGGGCTATTGCTACTCCCTGTACATGACGCTGAACACTGTAACCTCCTCGGGCTCCATCACGGTGTCTATCTCGCCGCAGCAGACGGGCATCACCATCAATCAGACATTGTCGCTGACTGCGACAACTACCGATAGCGCCGGCGTGAATTGGTCTGTCAACGGTTCGGGCTGCAGCGGCACGGCATGCGGAGCATTCTCCTCCGCCACGAGCCTCACGGGAGTTGCCGTCACCTACACGCCGCCGAGCACTGCCGGCGTCTACACCATCACCGCCAGCAGCGTTACGACTATCTCAATCACAGCGACAGCCACCGTAGGCGTTACGGATCTCGCCGGCATGACCACGTATCACAACGATCTCTACCGAGACGGCGCCAACACGCAGGAGTACGCTCTCACGCCGTCGAACGTAACGACCTCCACTTTCGGCAAACTCTTTTCCTGCAGTGTGGATGAGTCCGTGTACGCTCAGCCCCTCTGGGTCCCAAACCTCACCGTCAATGGGGCGGTACACAACGTGGTTTTCGTTGCCACCCAAAACGACAGCCTCTACGCCTTTGACGCCGACAGCAACACCACGCCCTGCACGCCGCTGTGGCACGTGAACCTTCTCGATTCGGCGCATGGTGGCACTTCCGGAGAGACTGCGGTGCCATCAGGCCTGCCTGGCTACCTTGTAGGCGCAGGCGGAGGCGACATTCAGCCGCTGGTTGGCGTCACCGGAACGCAGGTCATCGATCCGACCACCAATACCCTCTACGTGGTCTCAAAATCTGTCATTGCCTCCGGACCGACTTTCTTCCAGCGGCTGCATGCGATCGACCTCGCCACTGGAAATGAGAATTTCTCCGGACCCGCGACCATTGCTGCCACGTATCCCGGCACCGGGGACGGAACCTCAACGACGACCTTTGTTCCTCAGCTAGAGAATCAGCGCCCTGGTCTGGCGCTCGTTAATGGAACCGTGTACATCGCATGGGCAAGTCACGAAGACGTGCCGGTCTATCCAGTCGTACCGCCCTTCTATGGTTGGATCATCGGCTACAACGCCAGCAATCTCGCCCAGACATCTGTTTTCAACGTCGATCCAAATGTTCCTTCTTCTCCCCTGACGGAAGGCGTTGGAGACGGCGGCATCTGGATGAGCGGAGGCGCGCCCGCTGCCGACTCTTCAGGCAATCTGTATTTCATCAGCGCCAACGGGGCCTTTGATCCCACGACCAGCAATTATGGCGATACACTCATGCAACTTTCACCAAGCCTGGTTTTCAGCAATAACTACTTCACACCGTCCGATCAGCTAACGGATGACGAGGGCGACGTCGATTTTGGTTCCGGAGGCGCGGTCCTCGTCGATCTCCCAGCCAACGGCGGCAATCCCACGCATCTCATCATTGGCGGGGGTAAAGACTCCGCTCTCTATGTTCTGAACCGCGACGCCATGGGCGGGTACGGGGATTCAAACGCATGGCAAAAGATGTACATCAACCTCAACAACCCAGGCTTCCATGGAATTTTCGCCACCGGCGCATTCTGGAACTCCACTCTTTACATTTCAACCTTCAATGGTCCGCTCCAAGCGCTTTCCTTGAATCCAAGTACCGCCTATCTGACCCAACTGCCGAATGTCGGCCCTGAGACGTTTGCTAAGTACGGTCCCACCCCTTCGGTATCTTCTACACCGAATGACAGCAACGGCATCGTCTGGCTTATCGATGCGACTCAGTTTTGCATTCCCACGTCGCCTGGGTGCGGCCCCGCCGTTCTGCGCGCCTACAACGCCTCCAACCTCGCGAGCGAAATTTGGAACAGTTCGCAGGTCAGCGGCGATGCCGCCGGCAACGCAGTCAAATTCACCGTGCCTACGGTTGCGAACGGGAAGGTTTATGTCGGGACACGAGGCAACAATACCGGCGGGGCAGACAACAGCACCACAATTCCCGGAGAGCTCGACGTGTATGGGCTGTTGCCCAATTGAATGGGGGAGCGCCTGCGATTACGGCTGCATCAGCATGCGACGCAGACGCTCCTTCACACCCGGCCACTCTTTCGCGATGATCGAAAAGCGAGCTGAATCGCGCGGCGTAAAGTCGGCCGCCATGCGATGGCCGCGTAAAATGCCTTCCTTCACGCCACCAATGCGCGCAATCGCCACCTGCGAGCGCAGGTTGCGCGCATCGGTGTGCAGACAAACGCGCAGCACACCCCAGTTTTCAAAGGCATAGCACAGCATCAGGAATTTGGCTTCGGTGTTAGCCGCGGTGCGAATGGCCGATTGCGTAAGCCAGGTGTAGCCAATCTCGCAAACGTCAGGAAAGGTTCGGCCATGGCGAGCATGGCCAGTAGGCCACGCCCAGGTCTCCAGATCGAAGAACCGCGTCGATCCAATCACCGCACCATCTCCAATGCGAATCGTCACAAACGGAAGTGCCTTTCCGGCGTCTCTCAAGGCCAGCGCGGCAGCAATGTAGCTGGCGGCCTCGGCGCTCGTTTGCGGAGCGGAAGTCCATCGGTACAAAGCCGGGTCAACTGCAGCGGCCACAGCAAGTGCATCGGCGTGGCCGGGATGCATCGGCTCAAGACGCACGTGCTTGCCCAGCAGCACAACATCCGCTTTGATCGCTTCCTGCAAAATGAATTCGCTCCGAACGCCGCGATGCGATTCCGATTCAGTTTAGCTGGAACCGGTTCCGGGGCCATGAACGACTGGGGAAACTCTAATTTCACTCAACCGGCTTATTTGAATAATCGGCTCTACGTCCGTGTACACAGGTATATCACCCTGGAGCGCGGAGGTGTGCGGCAAAAGTGCTTCCGTGAATGCCTCGACCGATGGGCAAGTAAATCCGGCGATCGCCCAATAGGCGGGCGGCTGCTCCGGGGTCGCGCCGTTCATCCCTATTTCAACTGAGACAGCCAACAGCGCGGGAGCAAGCAGCCTCGCAGCCATCGGCATGTGCACGTTCATGTAGTAATCGGCGTCAAAGCGGCTGCCGGGTTTCTTCGGATAAAGAATGCTGACTTTGATCATGAGCTCTTTCGATCCAGGAAAAGCGAATCAGTACTTCTGCACCTTGGGGTCGATTTCGTCGCTCCACGCGAGGATTCCGCCTGCCACGTTTACGACCCTCGGATACCCGGATTGCTTTAGAAACTCGGCGATTCTTTGCGACCGGCCTCCGCTCTTGCAATGCACCACAACTTCGCGATTGCGGTCGATCTCAGCCAGCCGTTGCGGCACGTCATTCTGAGGAATCAGCTTTCCGCCGATCTGCGCAATCTGATATTCATACGGCTCGCGCACGTCAATCAGTTGCACGTCTTCTCCTGCATCGATGCGCCGTTTCAGTTCCTTCACCGTGATCTGCGGAATGCCATTCTTCACGTTTGCCTCCTGAGGCGTCTCGGGCACGATGCCGCAAAAGTTCTGGTAGTCGATCAGTTCGGTTACGGTGGGATGATCGCCGCAAACCGGGCACTCCGGATTCTTGCGCAGCTTCAGCTCGCGAAAACGCATGTTCAGCGCATCTACCAGCAGAAGGCGGCCGATGAGCGGACTCCCGTTGCCGAGAATCAGCTTGATGACCTCCGTCGCCTGAATGACTCCGACTAGCCCAGGAAGAATGCCCAGCACTCCGCCCTCGGCACAGCTGGGAACAAGCCCCGGCGGCGGCGGCTCAGGATAGAGGCAGCGATAGCAGGGGCCTTCTTCCGTTGCAAAGACACTTGCCTGGCCTTCAAATCTGAAAATGGAGCCGTATACATTCGGCTTGCCCAACAGCACGCAAGCATCGTTCACCAGGTAGCGCGTAGGAAAGTTATCGGTTCCATCCGCGACAATGTCGTAGTCCTTCAGAATCTCGAGAGCATTCGCTCTGGACAGCATGGTTTCGTGCTTGACGACTTTGAGCGCCGGGTTCAGCGCGTTCAACTTCTCAGCGGCTGAGTCGATTTTCTTGCGGCCAATGTCCTTCGTCGAGTGGATGATCTGGCGCTGCAGGTTGCTCGCGTCCACCACATCGAAGTCCACCAGGCCCAGCGTACCAATGCCGGCGGCAGCCAAATAAAGAGCCAGCGGCGAACCCAGGCCGCCCGTGCCAACGCAGAGCACCTTGGCGGCCTTGAGCCGCTGCTGCCCTTCCATGCCCACCTCGGGCAGAATCAGGTGGCGCGAGTAGCGTGCAAGGTCGTCGGTTGTCAGCTCAGGCAGTTGAATGGGATCGGTAATCGTAGGCATCATCCAGTTCTCAGTTGTCAGTCTTCAGTTGTCAGTTCTTGCGCCGAAGGCGCCTACGCCCGTGCGGCCAGCACCCACCGGCGATGGAGGGGATGATGGAGAGCGTGTCACTATTCGTTACCGGCGTGCCCTCCTTCGCGGGAAGGTAGCGCACGTCTTCGTCGTTCAGATACAGGTTAACAAAGGCGCGCAGTTTGCCCTCGCCCGTAAACAGGTGCTTGCGCAGATCAGGATGTGCCTGCGTGAGGCCGTCAAGTGCCTCGGTAATGGTTGCCGCGTTCACTTCAACGGCATCCTGCCCGCCCGCAAAAGGGCGCAACGGCGTGGGAATGAAAATCGTCATGGAATCCGGGATATCTCCAATCTCCTTCTAAGATGACACATCGAGCCACTTGGATGAAGGAATGCGAGAGGGTGGTCGAGGAACCGCCGCTGGCCGCTTGCGAGATCGGTATCTGCTTGAGATTCCCAAGATTTAAGCGCGTTTGCAACCGGGTCAGTCCGGCGCTATTCCAAAAAAGTGACCCCCGCACATGCCGGAGCACTTCTGTGTCAACCTCGATAGCAATTCCTGTAACTATGGCCTGACACTTGGCCGCAGAGGCCATGCGCCTCTAGACATCGTTGGTGACCGCGGGAAAGGAAGTCATCCTATTGCACGACAGCTCTATCATTAGCCGAGAAGCGACTGACCGAATTTGAGCCACCATGCAGGTGCGCCACGGTAGAGATAGATGAGAAAGATCTGGAAGCCAAACACCAGCGGCAGAGCCACACGATAGACCTTGTGAATGCGCCGGTCGACGAGAAGGTCACGCGCGACTCCCAGCAGAATCACGGCGTCCACGAAAACGTAATAGAGGCTGTGGTCGAAGATGTATTGGATGCGGCCGAAGGGGGCATCCAGCAGCGCGCACGTGGCGATGAACAGTAGGCGGCGATGGAGTTCGGGTTTGCGCCGCCAGGCAATCGCGAGAGTCACACAGACGCCGAAGATGAGCATGTCGCCAAAGGGAACGCTGAGAAACGTATCGGTGTCGGGGATGTGGAGGATGTGCTTGTCGAAGCGGCCCAT
>Ga0182030_10009950_pt1 | contig 19393 bp, 13 predicted proteins | sample 812S3MmetaG_FD_121299 | JGI IMG/M metagenome (GOLD analysis project Ga0182030, IMG submission 121299) | Permafrost microbial communities from Stordalen Mire, Sweden - 812S3M metaG (Illumina Assembly) | ecosystem: Environmental > Terrestrial > Soil > Wetlands > Permafrost | place: Sweden... | reverse complement strand
TCCGGGCCGCCGGCCTTGGAGTCGGTCCCGCTCATGTTGAATCCGCCGAACGGATGCGCACCGACCATTGCGCCGGTGCACTTGCGGTTGAAGTAGAGATTGCCGACGTGGAACTCCAGGCGCGCGCGGTCGAGCTTGGCGCGGGAGGTGGAATAGAGTGCGCCGGTCAGGCCGTACTCGGTGTTGTTGGCGATGGCGAGGGCGTCGTCGAAGCTGGTGGACTTGATGACCGCCAGCACCGGCCCGAAGATCTCTTCCTGCGCGATACGCGCCGTTGGCGCCACGTCTGCAATCACCGTCGGAGCGATGTAGTAGCCGTAGTCTGGGTTGTTCTTCGGGGCCTTACCGAACGCGATTACCCGGCCTTCTTTTCGCCCAATCTCTATGTAGTTGAGGATCTCTTTGTAGGCCGCTCGATTGATGACTGGCCCCGTGTAGAAGTTTTTCGCCGGGTCACCAACCTCTATGTGCGTGACGCGCGCGACGAGGCGCTCGCAGAATTTGTCGTAGATTTCGGTAGCCACGATGGCGCGAGAGCAGGCGGAGCATTTTTGCCCGTTGAATCCGAAGGCTGATGCGACGACGCCTTCGACGGCGGCGTTGAGGTCGCAATCCGGCTCGACGATGATCGAATTCTTGCCGCCCATCTCGAGCACGGTGCGCTTGATGAACTTCTGGCCGGGCTGCGTCTTCGCCGCGCTCTCGTGGATTTTGAGGCCGACGGCTTTGGAGCCTGTGAAGGCGATGAAGCGCGTCTCGGGATGGGCCACGATGGCAGAGCCGAATCTGGCGCCCGCGCCGGGGCAGAAGTTGACCACGCCATCCGGCAGGCCAGCCTCTTCGAGAATGCTGAAGAAGACTGCGGCGATGGTGGGCGCGTCGCCGGAGGGTTTGAGGATGACGGTGTTGCCGCAGACGATGGCCGCCGAGGTCATCCCCGCCATAATTGCCAGCGGGAAGTTCCACGGCGGGATCACCGCTCCCACGCCCAGGGGAATGTAACGCAACTGGTTGCGCTCTCCGGGAAGTTGGATCGGCGTGGCGGCAGCGTCCAGGCGCAGCGCTTCGCGCGCGTAGAACTCCAGGAAGTCGATGGTCTCGCCGACGTCGGCGTCCGCCTCGGCCCAGTTCTTGCCGACCTCGTAAGTGAGCCACGCGCAGAGTTCAAATTTGCGCTGGCGGACGATGCCGGCAGCGCGAGAGAGCAGGGCAGCGCGGTCAGCCGCGGGCGTGCGCGACCAACTCGCGAACGCAGTCTGCGCCGCGGCCATCGCCAACTCGACGTGGCGCTCGTCGGCGCGCTGGTGGATGCCGACCACCTCGGCAGGCCGCGCCGGGTCGATGGAGACGATCTTGGCGTCGGTCTTGGTCCGCTTGCCGCCGATGACGAGGTCATACTCGCGGCCGAGGCTGGACTTGACCGCAGCCAGCGCCTCCTGCATCGCGCGCTTCGTCGGTGCGTCGGTGAAGTCGAGAAACGGCTCATTGACGAACGGAGCTTGGTGGGAGCGCAGCTCGCTCTGCGACAGGTTCCGGGGATAGGTGGCAGTCGTCATAGCCCTCCATTCTAGTGCGGTTGGGCTTTCATGAGTTGAGGACGCGCAGCGCGGGTTCGGCCTCGGTCGCAAAGTGCTTGCGGATTTTTTCCGCGGTGGCGGCGTTCACTACCGCAGTCAGGGCGTCGGGGCTGGCCTGGCGGATGCCGCGGACGCTGCCGAAGTGTTCGAGCAGGCGCTGGCGGGTGCGCGGGCCTACGCCGGGGATGGCATCGAGTTCGGAGTCGCGGTCGCGCATCTCGCGGCGTTTGCGGTGGTAGGTGACGGCGAAGCGGTGGCTCTCGTCGCGAACCTTCTGGATGAGGTGCAGCACAGGCGAGCGGCGGTCGAGGACGATGGGGTCCGACTCCTGGCCGTAAACGTAAATGATCTCCTCGCGCTTGGCAATCGATGCGAGCGCCGGCTGGTCCGGCGTGCCGGGCTGGATGCCAATCCGGGCCAGAGCTTCTGCCGCGGCGTGAAGCTGGCCGAGGCCGCCGTCGATGAGGATCAGTGATGGGAAGCACTTCGTGCCGTTCTCGTTTTGCCGGTCCAATAAGCGCTTGTAGCGGCGGCCGACAACCTCCTGCATGGCGGCGAAATCGTCGACGCCGGTGACGGTCTTCACCTGGAACTTGCGGTAGTCGGACTTCTTCATGGCGCCGTCTTCCCAAACCACCATCGAGGCGACCGTCTCCGCGCCCTGGATGTGGGAGATGTCGAAGCACTCGATGCGGCGGGGCAATTGGTCCAGCGTCAGCAGGTCCTGCAACGACTCCTGGATGGCCTTCATCCCCGGTTGCAGCACGCGGAAGCGCTGGTCGTAGGACTGCTTCGCGTTCAGGCAGACCAGGTCCACCAGCGAGCGTTTCTCCCCCCGCTGCGGCGCGCTAATCTCCACGCGCCGGCCGGAGCGTTCGCTGAGCAACTCCGCGAGGATGGCGCGGTCGGGGAAGTCCACCGGCACCAGAACGGCGCGTGGCACGTAGCCCTGGTCGAGATAAAGCTGCTTCAGCAGGGAAGAGAAGAAGGCCGCGGGGCTGAAGGAATCAGTTGCTAGTTGCTGGTTGTTAGTTGATAGTTGGGGATTCGCTCTCCCGAGTGCCACTCCTTGGTCGGTAAGAGTGGAATACTCCTCGGCGATGGGGGAGTCGGCGGCGATCTCGGGCGCGGGGCGCGTGGGATCGGGATCGAGGCAGGGAAGGACTTCTTCGGTTTCGGGTTCGGCGCAGGGGTCTGGTGAAGACCCCAGGGTCGACGATGAGGCTGTCGAACCTGGGGCACCCGCGGTGTCGACGGATTCGGAATCGTCGATGAAGTCGGGCAGGTCTTCCCAGAAGAAGTCGCGGCGGTCGACGATCTTGCCGGCGCGCATGTGGAACAGGTTGACGGCCAGCATGCCGCTCTCGTAGTGGAATCCGAAGACATCGGCGTCCTCGTTGTCCGCGGTGGCGATGCGCTGCTTGTCGTGCATCTGGTGGACGGTGACGATCTGGTCGCGCAGCCGCGCCGCAGCCTCGTATTGCTCAGCCGCTGCCGCCGCTTCCATGCGCGCGGTCAAGCTGGCTTCGAGTTCACTGGGCTTGCCGTCGAGAAAGAGTTGCACGTCGTGGATGGTCTGCTTGTAGGCTTCGGGCGTGGTAAGGCCTTCGACGCAGGGGCCGAGGCAGCGCTTGATGTAGTACTGCAGGCAGGCGCGCGGATGGTAGCGCGACAGATCGACCTTGCAGCTGGGGATGAGGAAGCTGCGGTGGATGAGGTCGACCAGCCGATGCGCGAGGTTGCCCGGAAAATACGGGCCGAAGTAGGCGCTGCCGTCTTTACGCAGGCGGCGGGTGACGAAGACCTTGGGATAGCGGTCGGCGAGGGTGACCTTGATGTAGGGGTAGGTCTTGTCGTCGCGCAGCAGGATGTTGAAGCGCGGCTTGCGCTGCTTGATGAGATTGTTCTCGAGCGCGAGGGCCTCATGCTCGTTGGCCACCGTGATGTAATCCACGTCGACCGCCTCGCGCATCAGCGAGCCGGTCTTGGCGTTAGCCTGCGACGCAGCCAGGAAGTAGGAGCGCACGCGGGCGCGCAGGTTCTTGGCCTTGCCGACGTAGATCACCTCGCCCTCGGCGTTCTTGTAGAGATAGCAGCCGGGGAGGGGCGGGAGGGTGCGGATTTTCGCGAGCAGATCCATGGCCGCTGTCTCTCAAGTTTAGTCCGGCGACGGAGATGGGGTCAGCGAGTCAGCAAGTCAGCAAGTCAGCGGGTCAGCGAGTCAGCGAACTGGCGCCGGAGCGTAAGTTTGACTCGGAATCGCGCAATACTTACCCGGAAGGCAGGTCCGCCCATCCCCCAGCTTTCCGGGAGAAGTCGTGTAATTTCAATTGGTTACATAAGGAGCGCGATGTGGCATGGGAATTGCTATTAGGGAAGTGTCAAAGCTCAGGGCCACAAGTGCTTTGCATCAGGAGAGTGCAGATCATGAGCGTCGATTCCGTTGCATCCCGATTCAACCTTGGCACCGTCCTTGTGGCGAGCGCCGTAGCACTTGCGCTGACCACCGGCTGCTCGACCAAGAACTATGTTCGAACGCAGACCCAGCCGCTGGTCCAGCAGACCAACGAACTCGACACCAAGACTGCGCAGGACCACCGCGACATCATGGACACCGACCAGCGCGCACAGGCGGGCATTTCCAAAGCCAGTGACGCGGCCAGCACGGCGGACCAGCACGCGATGGTTGCGGGGCAGTCCGCGGATACGGCCCAGCAATCCGCGCAGGAGGCCGTCAACCGGGTGGACACACTCGTCGGCGTGGTGGCCAACCTGGACAACTACAAGCAGCTTTCGGATGTGAGTGTAACCTTTGGCTTCGACAAGAGCGTGCTGACGGACGACGACAAGGCGCAACTGGACCAGGTTGCCGCCAGCCTGACCAGCACGCGGGGCTACATTCTGGCGTTGACCGGCGGCACGGACTCGGTGGGCGATGCCGAATACAACTACAAGCTGAGCAATCGGCGCGCGGATGCGGTGGTGAACTACCTCTCCATCAAGTACAACATTCCGCCGCACAAGTTCTATCTGATCGGCATCGGCAAGGATAACCCGGTGGCGGACAACGACACTCGCGCGGGACGTAAGGAGAACCGTCGCGTCGAAATCAAGCTGATGTCGAACATGGCGAAGAATGCCTCGACCCAGGGAGCGCCTTCGGGCGGCCAATAAAGACAATAGAGAGCCGTTGGAGAATCGCAAATTCAGGCCAGTAGTAGAGGCTGGCCAGGAATGGCAACTAAAACGACCTTGTAGCTACGGAAATGGAATGATCCATTGCCGGCTGTGGGACGAAAGGAAGCAAGAGGGCCTCTGCAGTCGGCAATTCGGTCGAGCAGTCAACACATGCTACGTGGAATCGGGAAACAATGAAGCAGTACGAAGCGCTGTTGAAGTCACGCACGTTCTTCATGGCATTACTCCTGGCCGGCTGCGCAGGTGGTCTCCAGAGCAGTTTAGCCGCGCAAACCGCACCAGCAGTGATTTTCACCAATCCCAGTAGCGACGCAATCAATGTACCGACCAGTATCAACAGCAGCAAAAATATTGTGACCGCAACGGCGCCGACCGCAACCTTCAGCCAGCCAATGAATCCGGCAACCATCGACTCGTTGCAGGCAGGTAAGCAGCTCACGTTCACGATGGTGGACTCATCGGGAAACAACGTACCCGGTACCGTTGCAATGGATGTAACTAACACGGTAGCAACCTTTACACCGACCGCGCCCAATCTCATTCCGAACACCGGTTATGTCGCAACCATCAGCACCAAAGCCGCGAGCGCTGACGGCACTGCGATGGCCAGTCCAGTCACCTGGAGCTTTACGACTAAGAACGTCCTATTCACCAGTCAGGCTCCGGTGAACCTAGGCACGGCGGGTACCTTCGCTATCCTGACAAAGACAGGAATAACGGACGTTTATGCCTCCGCCATCAATGGAAATGTTGGATCCAGTCCGATCACCGGCGCCGCGGTTCTTGTCACTTGCCCGGAAGTGGCTACGGGAATCATTTACACCGTCGATGCGGCCGGCCCTTTGCCATGCAGAACGACGAATGCCACGTTTCTGACTACGGCAATCGGCGACATGGGAACCGCATACACCGACGCCGCCGGACGATCAATACCCAATGCGACTGAACTGGGCGCGGGGCAGATTGGCGGGTTGACCATCACTCCCGGTCTTTATAAATGGAGCAGCAATGTCCTGATCTCAAACAGCGTTACGCTATCGGGCGGGCCAAACGATGTCTGGATTTTTCAGATCGCCGGCGAGCTTAGCCAAGCGAGCGCTACCAAGGTGATCCTGGCCGGCGGGGCGCTTCCCAAGAACATCTTCTGGCAGGTTGGCAGCAGCGTAGCCTTGGGAACGACCGCGCACTTTGAGGGAGTTCTACTGGGTCAAACACTGATCGCAGTCAAGACTGGCGCATCGGTGAACGGCAGGTTGTTGGCCCAGACCGCTGTCACTCTTGAGCAGAATGCGGTTACGCAGCCTGCTCAATAACAGGATTCCGTCGGGCGGCGCAGATCCAGGGCCCCGCGATTTCCGTTCGATGGATTATTGACGCGCCTGGCCAAGCCGGGCGCGTCTCTCTGTCTGCCTTGCAGCGAGCGCCGGGGTAAAGTAGTGGTATGGCCGAAGTAGAGACTGCGGGAACCGAGCAGGCGGGAGAACGGCGGACGGTGGCGGCGGCGGTGAACGCTGCGGTCGAGGCAGCGGCGCCCTTGGCCGAAGCAATTTCGATCATGGCGCGGCTGCGCGGGCCGGGCGGGTGCCCCTGGGACCGCGAGCAGACCTTCGACTCGATCAAGCGGCATACGCTCGAAGAGACTTACGAGGTCTTCGACGCGATCGAGCGGCGGGCCTGGCCGGAGCTGAAGGATGAGCTGGGCGACTTGCTGCTGCAAGTGCTGTTCTACGCGCAGATGGCGTCGGAGGCAGGTCACTTCGACATCGCCGACGTGGCGGCGAGTCTGAACGCGAAGCTGGTGCGCCGGCATCCCCACGTCTTTCCCCCACAGGAGGGGCCGAACGCAGGCCGTCTGGCCGAAGCGGCGGACGCCGGTGCGGTGCTGCGCAACTGGGAGCAGATCAAGCGGACGGAGAAGCGGGCGGCCGCGGCACAGCGGCCGGGCTCCGACGGAAGCGGCGGAAGCGGCGCTGCCTCGGCGCTGGACGACATTCCGCGGGCCATGCCGGCGGTGCTGGAGGCGGGCAAGCTGGGCTCGCGCGCGGCCAAGGTCGGCTTCGACTGGCCGGACGCGGACGGCTTGTTTGCGAAGCTTCAGGAAGAGATCGCGGAACTGCACGCCGAAGCCGCCAAGGGCGACGCAGCGCGGTCGGAGCTGGTTGAGGAAGAGCTCGGCGATCTGCTGTTTACGGCGGTAAACCTGGCGCGCCACCTGGAAGTGGACGCGGAGTCGGCGCTGCGCTCCGCCACCGCCAAGTTTCGCCGGCGCTTCCGGGCGATGGAGGCGAGCGCGGGAGGCTTCGACGCGCTGGCCTTGCTCAGCCCCGGGGAACTGGATGCGCTTTGGAACCAGGCGAAACGCGAGCTGGATGCGGTTGCGCCAGGCGGGGTGAAAGCATGAGCGGCGCCGAGCATCCGGCCAAGTCCATGGCGGTCAAGGACGGTACAAAGGACATTCGCATCGGCCCGGTGACGGCGATGGCAGAGTTCGAGCGCTGTGTCGAGGTGCAGCTCGCCGTTTGGGGGTACAGCGATGGCGATCTTATTCCCAAGCGCGTGTTCATTGTCGCGGACCGCATTGGCGGCCAGGTGATTGGCGCCTTCGACCAGGATGTGCTGGTCGGGTTTGCCATGGCCCTGCCTGGCTACCGCGACGGCAAGCCCTACCTGCACTCGCACATGCTGGCGGTGTTGCCGGAGTATCGCAATGGGGGGCTGGGGCGCAGGCTGAAGCTGGCCCAGCGCGACGATGCCCTGGCGCGCGGCTTCGACCGGATGGAGTGGACGTTCGATCCCCTGGAGATCAAGAATGCGCACCTGAATCTGGTGCGGCTGGGCGCAATTGTAAGGCGTTATATACGAGACTTTTACGGGCCGTCGACCTCGCTGCTGCAGGGCGGCCTGCCCACCGACCGGCTGGTGGCGGAGTGGTGGCTGCGGTCGGCGAGGGTGCGGTGCATTCTGGGCGAGCATGGCCCGGGCGAAGAGATGGCGCAGACCGCCGCTGCTCCCGATGGAATCGTCGAGCGAGTCGCCGTTCCCCACGATATCCACAACTGGAAACGAAACCCGGAGCAGCGTAAGCTGGCTGAGCAACTCCAAGCCAGTATTCGCCTTGCGCTCGAATCCGCGTTCGCGCGCGGGCTGGCCATCACAGGCTACCAACGCGCCCTGGACGGCGATGGGTGTTTTTTGCTGGGGCCGGCGACCGGACTTTGAAGCATCGGAAGAAAAGGCAAGGGAGCATCAGGCAACCGAGGAGAGCAGGCAGCCACTCAAACCGCACGACAGGAATACAGGACAAATACATATGCTGACCATCGACGCAGTTCATCTACGCGAGATCAACATGCCCCTCGCCTTTCCCTTTGAGACCAGCTTTGGCATCACCACAACGCGGCGCATTCTGCTGGTCGAGATCGAGTCCGACGGGCTGACCGCCTGGGGCGAGTGTGTTGCCGGCGAGCACCCGTATTTTTCCGAAGAGAGTGTGGATACCGCGTGGATCGTCACCGAGCAGGAACTGGCGCCGCGGCTGGTGGGGCAGGACCTCGTCGGCGGCGGAGGCTGCCCCGCGTTGTTTCGCCAGGTGCGCGGAAACCGCATGGCCAAGGCGGCCCTGGAGAATGCGGTGTGGGACCTGGAAGCGCAGAAGAAGAGAGTCTCGCTGGCGGATATGCTCGGCGGTACGCGCAGCGTGATTCCGTGCGGGGTGTCCATTGGCATCCAGCCTTCGCCGGCGGCGTTGATGGAGAAGATTGCAGAAGAGCTGGAGGCCGGATATCAGCGCATCAAGCTGAAGTGCAAACCCGGGTGGGATACCGAGATCTTCGACCAGGTTCGCAAGCGCTGGCCCAACATCCGGCTGAGCTGCGACGCCAACTCCGCCTATCGCGTCGTCGACATCGACCACATCGCGGAATGGGACCGGTTCGATCTGATGATGATCGAACAGCCCTTGTGGTACGACGATTTCTACTTCCACTCCATGCTGCAGAAGCGCCTGGACACACCCATCTGCCTGGACGAATCCATTCGCAACCGGCGCGACGCACTGGCTGCGATCGACATGGACTCCTGCCGCATCATCAACATCAAGTTGGGCCGGGTGGGTGGCTTCTCCGAGGCGGTCGCGGTGCATAATGCGGCCGGCGAGCGCGGCGTTCCCGTGTGGTGCGGCGGCATGCTGGAGACAGGCATCGGACGTGCCCACAATATCGCGCTGTCGTCGCTTCCGAATTTTTCGCTTCCGGGGGATGTGTCGGCGTCGCGGCGCTATTGGATCGAGGACATCATCGAGCCCGAAGTGACGGTCAGCCGCGAAGGCGAGATTGCGGTGCCGGAGGGAATTGGCTCCGGCTACACCGTGCTGCGCGACCGCATTGAGGCGCTAACGGTGCGGCGGCAGACGGTGCGTGCAGCGGCGCGGGTGATGGCCTAGGAACTCGTTGAAATTCGCATGATCGGTGGGCGGGGCTTGGTGTTTTCTGCGGTGTCCTCGGTCAATTCCTGCTCGAAACGCGCATTTTGCCAGTGTTTACGCGGGCTTTGGAGGCTCATGGAAGGCGGTTTCCGCCCTCCGGCCGAACTTCAGGCGCTTTGGTTTGTCATTCCGCAGCGCAGCGGAGGAAATTCAATTCGGGTGCTCCATTCATGCATCGTGGGCAGCGCGCACATCGCGACCTCGGACTGAACCACCCAATGTCCGACCTCATCCAAATCGTAACCACCGCCCTCGCCTCCGCCACGGAGCGTAGCGGCTCGCACCTCGTCTGCCGCCCCGGCTGCACCCAATGCTGCCACGGCGTCTTCGCCATCTCGCAGCAGGACGCAGCCCGCCTCCGCGACGGCCTCGCATCCCTCACCCAAAGCGATCCGGCCAGATCACAGCGCATCCAAACCCGAGTCGCCGCCTCCCTCACTCGCCTCGCGCCCGGCTTCCCCGGCGACCCCGTCACCGGCATCCTCGCCGCAGACCACGAAGACTCCCCCGCCGACGAATCGGGGTGGGACGACTACGCCAACGACGAGCCCTGCCCCGTGCTCGACCCCGCCACCGGAACCTGCGACCTCTACTCAGCGCGCCCCATCCTCTGCCGGACGTTCGGTCCACCCGCGCGCACCCTGGACGGCAACCTCGCCCACTGCGAGCTCTGCTACACCACCGCCACGCCGGACGAAATCGCCGCCTGCGAGCTCGACCCCGCAATCCCCGCGCTCGAAGCCGACAGCGATCAGTCCTTCAACGCCGCCCATCACGTCCATGGCGAGACCCTCATCGCCTACGCCCTCCGCGTCGCCCAACCGGCGCCGCAGCGTTCCTAAGAGGCCCGGCATTTGCCTGCACGCCAAGCGCCGCCGACCTGCGCCTCGAATACGAGATCGGCTATACACCGCCCGCCTCCGCCCCGAACAAGTATCACAAGATCGATCTCAGGACCGCCAACAACAAGCTCGTCGTGCAGGCCCGCGAGGGCTACTTCACCCCGAAGTGACCTCTGCCGCAACCTCCTTCCCTGGCATCTTACAGATTCGACAATGGCCCATTACCAAATCCTTTGGCGCAAGTCTTATTCTCTTAAGCCTCGATTGCATCGTACTGACTGAGTGCTTGCTTGCCGGGGGAACTTCCGTGCGCAGTTTTCCATCTCGAACCGCAGTCGCGTTGTTCACAATCCTCTGCTCCAACCCTGTACTCGGTCAGAGCCTGATCGGCCCCGGCCCTCTGCCCGACGCACCCATTCCGGCCGGCCAGGCCGCGCCGGCAGCGGAGGCCCAGGGAACGGCCCAGGTCGCAGGCGTGGTTCTCGACGCGCGGGGCAGTGCCGTGCCGGGCGCCGACGTCGCCCTCGCCGCCTCGGGCAGGCTGGGCGAACGCACCGCTACCAGCGCCGCCGACGGCAGCTTCAGCTTCACCGGCCTCCCCTCCGGCGAGTACCGGCTCATCGTCGCCGCGCCGGGCTTCGGCGCCTTTACCTCCGCCACGTTTACCCTCAGGCCGGGCGAATCCGCCACCGCGCCCAGGTTCGCGCTCACCATTTCGACCACCACCTCGGTCAATGTCTTCGCAACGCCCGACCAAGTCGCCACCGCCCAGGTACACGAGGAGGAACAGCAGCGCGTTTTCGCCGTGTTTCCCAACTTCTACACCAGCTACATCTGGAACGCGGCGCCTTTGCCCGCCGGTCAGAAGTACAAACTCGCCTTGCGCGCGCTGGTCGATCCGGTCCAGTTCCTCACCGTCGCCGGAACCGCTGGCGCGGAGCAAATCGCCAACACCTATCCCGGCTACGGCTCCGGCCTGCAGGGTTACGGCAAGCGCTACGCCGCAGGCATGGCCGATGCCACCACCAGCCGTCTCGTCGGCAGCGCCATTCTGCCGTCGCTATTCCACCAGGACCCGCGCTACTTTTACCAGGGCACTGGCGACGGGCGCTCGCGCGCGTGGCACGCGGTCAACTCCACCTTCGTCACCCGCGGCGATAACGGCAAGGACCAGCCTAATTTCGCGCACCTGCTGGGCAGCCTCACCGCAGCGGCGGTCGCCAATGCCTATCACCCAGCTTCCAGCCGCGGCATCGGTGTCACCTTCCAAACCTTCGGCATCACCCTCGCCGGCAACATCGCCGGCAACCTCTTCCGCGAATTCGTCCTTCGCGGGCTGGTTCCATCCGTTCCCTCGTTCGCGAACGGCAAGCATTCGCCGTCGCCTCCGCGCTAGGAGCAAAACGAAACCCCACCCTGCAACGAGGTCTGTCGCAGGATGGGGCTAAGAGGCAACTGGAATCCGTGGTGCAAGCGCCTCCGTTCTACGGGATGTAGTACCGCATGCTGACGTCGACCATCGGTTCCGTGGCGCGCGGGCCGCTTGGTCCGGTGGGAGAGCCGGTGGTGGGGATGTTATTGCCCGACCACAGGTTGCGCTGGAAGTAGCTGTAGGTCACCCAGTACTGCAGGCGACCGTATTTCGGGCTGCTGACCACGCGGTAGATGAAACCGGCCATCGGCTCCTGAATGTACCGCGTCGGCGAAGTGCAGCCGCTCGGCGCACTGGGCGAACCGCCAGTGCTGGAGCCCGGGTTGGTCGGCAGGTTGTAGCAACTCGTGTCGGCCAGGTTGCGCGGGCCATAGCCTTCCAATGCGCCGGTCGAGGTGGTATACACCGTGCGCTGCGCATACTCGCCACCGTAGTAGGCGAATACGTCAAGCTTCTTGGTGGGATGACCCTCGATTGAGAACAGGCCGTGATAGTTGCGGATCGGTTCAAGAGTCCCGTCCGGATGCACCGTAGCGTCTGCAAGCTGCGCAGAGCCGTAGCGGCCCGTACCGTCGCCGGCCATCGCCTGCACAGCGAGGTCGAGATACGGGCTTACCGAGACGCGTGCGCTGCCAAAGACGCCGCCAGCGGTCTTGGTATTGCTGACGTAGTTTGCGGGCGTGGCGACCGGGAAGTAGTAGTCGCGAAGGAAGCGAGCGACACCGCCAACCTCGAAGTGCGCCTTCGGCAGGTCCCATGCGCCCTTGACGAGAACGTCAGGAGCGACATTGTTGGCATAGGTGCCGCTGTATGCGTTGTAGAGACCGCCGCCCGTCCCGGCGCCGGCGAAGAAGAAGTTGGTTGGAGCCGCGCCCGCAGCCGTGAAACCGGTGATCTGAGCCTGCTCCACCGACGCCGCCAGGGTGAAGGCGCCAGTCTTGACGTCTCCCCAGCGCTGCTGGATGCGGAAGCTTGGTTGACGCTCCCAGGAGAAGCCGACCATATACTGCGCGTCGATGGTGTTCGGCAGCTTCTCAGTGCGTGTGTTCGTACTGGCGCCATCTTCGGTAGCCAGCGACCACATCTGCCCGCCGGTCATGGCAAACCCGCTGGCGGTCTCCACCCTGCCCCAGATCTGGCGCTGACGCAGCGTATAGCTGTTGCTCTGGTTGTTGTTGGAGGTCGTGCCCGAGCTCAGGAAGTCCATCTCCGCGTAACCGGTCAGCTTCAACGTCCCGGCCGGGGCCTCAACCAGCACGCCCAGACGGCTCTGGCGACCAGAGAAGTTCAGCTCGCTCACATGGCCTTCGTTCGCGCCCGGCAGCGGAATGGTGTTGAACGGCGTGTTGATGTCCGAATTGACCGAGTGCTGACGCCAAACACCTTCAGCCGCGAAGAAGGCAACCGGAGTAATGGTCACGCCTTTGTAGTGGATCGCGGCAGGCGAGTCGATCTTGTCGTTTAAATCCTGCTTGGTTTGGCTGATCGTACCGGCCAGCCCTGCGCTGGCGCCCTGCAGGTCGGTGACCGTGCTCTTCAGGCTGGTGACTGCATCGGACTGCGACTGCGCCGCGGCGGTGGCACTCTGCGCCTGCGACTGCGCTGTGGCAGCCTCCGACTGGGCGGTCGCAGCCTGCGACTGAGCGCTGGCTGCGGTCGATTGGGCAGCAGAGAGCGCAGCGTCCTTCGCGGCATTCTGTTCCTTCAACGCGTCGATCTGGGCCTGCTGAGCGGCCATCTTCTCCTGCAACTCCCGGATGGCCCGCTGCTCTGCGGTTTCTGCTTTCGCCTTGGTCTTCTTCGTCGTCGTCGCTGTCGTCGTCGTTGCTGTCGAAGTGGTCTGCGCATGCAGCGACAGCGCACCGAGTACCAGCATCGCCGCAATCGCTGTCTGTAGTTGCTTCTTCATGGGACCTCGCTAAATACATGGGTTGGAGGCAGAAGTGAGCACGGCAATTCCCCAAGCTCACGGGCCCGGGCCGCACAACTCTTCTGCTCGTTCTTTCCGCTGATCATGCCAAGAGTTTGTGAATACAGAAAAAATTTCCCGCCCGCCGGGGTTGATTTCCAGAGAATTAACCCAATCTTCACACGGTGCCCGCGGCTCAAAGGGGAGTATCCTCGCGGGAACCCGTTTGGCGGCATCCGGTCCGGCTGGTTTACCGTAGGGTCATGTCGATATCGCGGCCCGGCTTCGCTCTGTTAGCGGTCTCATTGGGTTTGACCGGCGGACTTCCATATCGCAACGCAAGAGCGCAGGCGTTGAAGCTGATCCCAATCCCGCGCGAGGTGAGCGCCGGCGCGGTGCAATCGCTCTCCGGCGGGCTGCAAGTTCATTGCGCAGCTCCATGCGCCGCCGAGGACACCTTCGCCATCGACGACCTGAAGACCTGGCTCGCGGCCCAGGGCATTCCGGTGAACGCGACCTCGCCCGTCAACCTCCTGGTCGCGCGCTACGGAATGCCCATCGCGCAGCCCATCTACAGCGACTCCCTGCCCCAGCCGCTTCCGGGCGGCGCGGCCGCGGCCGACATGCCCGACGAGATGAAGCCCGAGGGCTACGCCATCATTCCCGACGGCAAAGGACTGGCGCTCACCGCCGCCAGCGACGCCGGCATCTTCTACGCGCTGCAGACAGTCAAGCAACTCGTCACCGGCTATGGCGCCAACGCCGTGCTCCACACGGCGCGCATCCGCGACTGGCCCGCCATGAAGTATCGCGGCCTCGATGACGACCTGTCGCGCGGCCCCGTCACTACGCTGGAGTTCGAAAAGAAGATGGTCCGTACGCTGGCAGCGTACAAGATCAACCTGTATTCGCCGTACTTCGAGCACACGGCTGAATACGCATCAAATCCCTTGGTCGCGCCTCCCGGCGGCGGCATCAGTCCGGCGGATGCGGCCGCGCTGGTGGCTTACGCGCGCCCCTACCATGTCACCATCGTGCCGGAGCAGGAGGCGTTCGGCCATCTGCACAACACCCTGACCTGGGAACAATATGCGCCGCTGGCGGAAACGCCGCACGGCGCAGTGCTCGCGCCCGGTCAGGCAGGTTCGATCGAACTGATCACGCAAGAGTTCACCGAGCTCGCGGCGGAGTATCCCGGGCCGTTCCTGCACATCGGCGCGGACGAAACCGTGGACCTCGGTTTGGGCCAGACCAAGGTTGACGTCGACGCGCGCGGCCTGGCTCCGGTGTACCTGGACTTCCTGCAGCAGATCGTCACTGCGCTACAGCCGCTCCACCGCAAGCTGCTGTTCTGGGGCGACATCGCACAGGACTCGCCCGACCTGCTGAAGGCGCTGCCGCAGAGCTTCAAGGATTCCACGATTGCCGTCGCCTGGGGTTACAGCCCGGAGCCGAAGGGCTTCGCCAAATCGCTGACGCCGTTCATCAACGCGGGGTTCGAGACCTGGGTCTCGCCCAGCGTGCACAACTTCCGCGTGGTCTATCCCGACTACGATCTCGGACTTAACAATATTCAGCAGTTCACCCGCGACGGGCAGCGGCTGGGAGCGACCGGCCAGTTGAATACCATCTGGAACGACGACGGCGAGGGGCTGTTCAACCAGGATTGGTACGGCATCCTGTTTGGCGCCGCCGCGGCCTGGCAGCCGGGCGAGTCCTCCATCGAGGCGTTCGAACACAGTTACGGCCAGGTGTTTCACGGCGACATGTCGGGCGCGCTGGACCAGGCGCAGATCGAACTGATGGCTGCGCACACCCTGCTGCGACAGCAGGCGAAGGAGGGTAGTGCCACCAACAATCTCTTCTGGCTGGACCCCTGGTCGAAGGATGGGCAGAGGATTGCCGCCCAACTGCGGCCCTATACGCACGAACTGCGCATGCACGCGGAGGCGGCGCTGACGCTGATTGCGCAGGCTCGCGCCGCAGCCGGACCAAACCCCGCGGGAACCGAGATTACGAATTCGGATGTTGGATCGTCCTCAACCATGTACGACGCGGCGAAATATGGTGCGGCCACCAGTGCGCTGCGCGAGCCGGACGCGGTCGACGCCCTGGAGTTGGGCGCGCGGCGAATGGACTTCATCGGCCTGAAGTTCCAGCTCGCCGACGAGATGGCCCAAGGATATGCGCAGACCCTCACCGACTCCACCAGCCCCGACCGCAAGACCCGCGCGAACGTCAATCGCGAAATCAGCGACATCTACAGCGTGAATGGCAGGATCGAAGACATTCGCAACGGCTACACCCTCATCCGCGACCTGTACGAATCCGCATGGCTGCGCTCCAACCGCCCCTACTGGCTGCGCAACGTTCTGGAGCAGTACGACTACGCGACCCAAATCTGGCTTGCGCGCGCCGACAAACTGCACAGCGCGCAGCGCCAATGGACCGAGAACAAGACGTTGCCGGCAGCCGAGGAACTCGGTATTCCGCCTGCCCTGCCAGTCCTCCCAACTCCGCTGACGCCGCCCGCGCCGCCCGTGACTGCCCCATGACCCATCGACTCACGGCGAGACGGCTGATCACGGCGGATGCAATCGTCGAGTTCCCCGCAATCACAGTTGATGGTGACGGCACCATCTCCAAAATAGAATCCGATCCGCAATCTCTCGCGCACGACGAGACTACGCTGACGCCCGCCTTCTTCGACATCCACGTGCATGGCGCGGCTGGCCACGATGCAATGGAAGGCACACCCCAGGCCTTCAACCGCATCGGCGCCTACCTTGCCACTCGCGGCGTTGGCCACTTTCTTGCAACTACCGTAACCGCGCCCGTCGACCCGACGCTACGCGCGCTGGAAGGCATCGCGAACGCAATCGATGCAGCGGAACGCGGCGACACTGCTGGCGCGGCGCGGCCCGTCGGCATTCATATCGAAGGGCCATTCATCTCCCACGCCAAACGCGGCGTTCATCCGCCCGCGGACATCCAGCCGCCTTCCATTCCGTTGTTCGAACGGATGCGGCAGGCCGCGCGCGGCCACATCCGACTAATGACGATTGCACCGGAGATGCCGGGCGCTCTCGAACTCATCGAATATGCAACCGGCGCAGGCACATATGTAAGTCTGGGACACTCGGACGCCACCGCCGGGCAGACCCGGGCTGCGCTCGCAGCCGGAGCGGTCGGCGCCACGCACACGTTCAATGCGATGCGGCGCCTGGACCACCGCGAGCCGGGCATTGCCGGCGTGGTGCTCGACGCCGAGGCGCTGTACGCGGAGTTGATCTGCGACGGCATCCACGTGGCGCCGGAGTTCGTGCGCCTGTGGCTGCGCGCCAAGGGCGGTGAGCGGGCGATCCTGGTCACCGACGGCATCTCCGCCACCGGCATGCCCGACGGCAACTACATGCTGGGCGAGCTTGAGGTGACCGTGCGCGACGGCCGCTGCCTTTCTACCGGCGACCTGGCCGCGGGCGTGGAGACGCTGGCCGGATCGGTGCTCACCATGGACCGCGCGGTCGAGAACGTGCAGCGCTTCACCGGCGTCAGCCTAGCCACCGCGGTCCGTCTGGCCAGCCGGAATCCGGCGCGGATGCTGGCGCTCGACTCGCTCGGGCTGATCGCAGTTGGACAACCCGCGAACTTCAATGTCTTTGCCCCGGATGGCACGCTGCTGCAGACCATGCTGCGCGGACAGGTAGTTGCGTCGTAGTGCAGCTCAATTCCCGCAGTCTATACTCAGTAAGAGCGCCGGAACTTCGGTGAAATCTCCACTGGCAAGCGAAAGTGGCGGAATTGGCAGACGCACCAGACTTAGGATCTGGCGGAGAAATCCGTGGGGGTTCAAATCCCCCCTTTCGCACCAAATCATAATCCGGCCGTCCGGCCGCGTGAAAGATCTATGACCCAGCCTAAGCAGCCCTCCGAGCAACCCCATGTCACGGTCAAGCGCAGCGATCAGTATCGCGACAGTTACGCCAACAGCGTCCAGGTGCGCATGAGCGTCTGGGACTTTTTCCTCGTCTTCGGCACCATGCATCAGGAGTCTGCCGAAGAGGTCAAGGTGGAAAACTTCCAGGGCATCTACCTCAGTCCGCAGCAGGCCAAGGCGTTGCACAACCTTCTCAGCCACAACCTCGCCCAATACGAGCAGACGTTCGGCACGCTGGCGCTGGAACCGCAGTTCGGACCGCCGGGCGGCCCCGTTCACTAGCCCGTGACTGCCTCCGCGCCTTCGCCCTCCACGGTGCCTCGGTCGCGCGGCAAGCGCGTCCTGCTCCCGCTGTGGATGCTCTACCCGGTGTTCTTTGCCGCCGTTTATTTTTCCCACCTCACGCTGCTCCGCCTGCCCTACTTCTGGGATGAGGCCGGCTACTACATTCCCGCGGCATGGGACTTTTTCCGCACCGGAACGCTGATCCCCGTCACCACCGCATCCAACGCGCATCCGCCGCTGCCGTCCATCCTGCTCGCCGGATGGTGGCGCCTGTCGGGCTTCGTTCCCAGCGGGACGCGCACCTTCATCTGCATGGTCGCCGCCGCAGCGCTGCTGGCCGTCTTCCGGCTGGCGCGCAGCCTGCTGGGCACGCCGGCCGCGGTTGCCACCACTCTGCTCACCGCCGTCTATCCCATCTGGTTCGTGCAGAGCACGTTGGCCCACGCGGACATCTTCGCCGCCGCCTTTACGCTGTGGGGCCTCTCGTTCTATCTCCAACCAGCCGGTTTGCCGCGCACCCGGATCTACGCCGCAACCCTGTTTTCGCTGGCTGCGCTTTCCAAGGAAACGGCAGTCATCACGCCCCTGGCGCTGGCGCTCTGGGAGGCATTTCTACTTGCGCGCGATCGCAACATTCCCGGCCTTCGCCGCGCGCACATCGGATGGATCGCCGCGCTGCCGGTTCCCGTCCTTCCGTTGGCAGCCTGGTATGCGTACCACTTCCACCGCACCGGCTACGTCTTCGGCAACCCGGAGTTCCTGCGCTACAACGCCACTGCCAATCTGGACGCCCATCGCATCGCGCTCTGCCTTTACCACCGGCTGCTGCACCTCACCATGCACATGAACATGTTTGTGCCGGTGCTCTGCGCGGCGGCTACGCTGCTGGTGCCGGCCATTGCCACGCGCGTTCGTCTTCCCCGCCCGGCCCTCAACGCCATCGCCGTCATCCTGGTCGCCAACTGGATCGCCTTCTCCGTGCTCGGCGGAGCGCTGCTGACGCGTTACCTGCTGCCGATGTATCCGCTGGTGCTGCTGGTCTGCGTGGCCCAGTGGCAACTGCGCGTCCGCTCCTGGGCATGGATTGCCACGCTCAGCGCTGCCGCGCTTCTCGCCGGCATCTGGATCAATCCGCCCTACGCCTTCGCGCCCGAGGACAACCTCACCTACCGCGACATGATCGTGTTGCACCAGCGCGCCGTTGCTATCATCGCCCAGCGATGGCCGCACGCAACCGTGCTGACCGCGTGGCCCGCCTCCTCCGAACTGGAGCGGCCGGAACTGGGCTACATCAAACAGCCGATCAAGGCATTCCCCATCCGCGACTTCTCGCTCGAGGAGATCGAAAAGGCCGCAGCCGATCCCGGCGAATACGACACAGCCCTGCTCTTCTCCACCAAGTGGGCTCCGCTCCCGGGCCAGACGGACCTGAGCCGGCGCAACCGTCCGGCCGACGCCCGCTACTTCGACTTCCATCAGGACGTGCGTCCCGCGGAAGCCGCTGCGATCCTGCACGGAGAGATCGTCTGGCAGCCGCCGCCGAGACACGGCGAGTGGGTTGCCATCCTGCGCTTTCCCCGCATCGTGGACGCCGGACTGCCGTTGCGCTGACAATGGACCAGGCAAGAGGATGATGAAAAGTCCGTTTTGCTTAAGGGCACGGATTTAGAGCCTGTCCTGAGCGCAGTCGAAGGATGCCGAAAAAGCCGCAAAATCATCGCGGCTTTTAG
>Ga0182030_10009949_pt1 | contig 19393 bp, 11 predicted proteins | sample 812S3MmetaG_FD_121299 | JGI IMG/M metagenome (GOLD analysis project Ga0182030, IMG submission 121299) | Permafrost microbial communities from Stordalen Mire, Sweden - 812S3M metaG (Illumina Assembly) | ecosystem: Environmental > Terrestrial > Soil > Wetlands > Permafrost | place: Sweden... | reverse complement strand
ATGTTCAAACCTAATATCTCGCCAACTCTTCTCGATCAAATGAAATCTAGAGTCCCCGAAACTCAAGTACTAAACACTGGCGAGAAAGTTATCATTGATCCCGAGGCCACTACAGAGCGTGTCATGCTTTGGTTCTACCTTCTCATCAACGTCGGTGGATTCATGAACGTCGCAACTTCATACACGGAAAAATACGTCGGATGGTGGCTATCTTTTGTCCTACCATTGATCCTTTACTTACCACTTCTTCCTCTTCTGTTCTTCCTCAAAAACAAGCTTGTGCTTTACCCCCCTGGAGGGAGTGACCTAGGAAATATCATGCGCATACTCGGGATCTGTTTCAAAAATGGAGGTTTGAAGAAAATATTCACTCGGAAGGGCGGGTTCTTCGAACCTGCTAAGCCATCTGTCATGGCTGCAAATGGTGTTCACAGAAAGCTTCCCTGGAACGATACGTTTGTCGACGATGTGAAACGAACCTTCCAAGCCGCTGGCATCTTCTGCTTCTTCCCCATTCAGAATATCAACGATAATGGTCTGGGTAACACCGCTAACACCCTGAGTACGATGCTTACGACTAATGGCGTACCTAACGATGTGATCTACAATTTCAACTCCCTCGCTATTATTGCAATGGCTCCGGTCTTAAACTTCGGTCTTTACCCCTTGTTGCGACGATGGAAGATTCATTACGGTCCCATCGCCCGCATGACAACCGGATTTCTCATGGCCACCGCAGCGGGAGCTGGATATGCTCTCATCAATTGGAAGGCTTACCAGATCGGGCCATGCGGAGATTATGGAACTAGTCTCACCTGCGTCGACGCCAATGGCGTCTCCCTCGTTTCTTCCATTTCTGTCTGGTGGCTCGCCGTTCCTTATTCTCTCGGTGGAATCTCAGAGCTCTTTGTCAACGTACCAGCATACGGTATTGCGTACTCTCGCGCTCCCAAAAACATGCGTGGCCTCCTCTCCGCGCTAAATCTCTTCTCCCAAGCCATCGCCTACGCTGTCGGACTAGCCACTGCCGCCGTCGTCAGAGACCCCTTCTTGACCTGGGATTTTGGAGCACCTGCGATCATTGGTCTTGTATCTGCAGCGTTCTTTTGGTGGATGTATAGGGATATTGATAAGGAGGAGTATAAACTGAGCACCAATGATGATTATCATTTGGAAGCCTCGGAGTCTGATGTTGGCGAGGATACGCATAAGGATTCTTCGATTGATGAGAAGGCTAAGGCACCTGAGATCAAGACTGCTCCGATAGGGGAAGCGAACCCTGCTCATACCAAGGAGATTTCATAGGTGTAGTGATAATGGGTTTGGAGTCTGCTGAATATTTGAAGGGTTGAGCGGATTATGATTCATTGCAATGGCAATCTTGAGTTGGTATCTTTGTCTATGATGGTGCATTGTGCTTGGGGCATTGGGCTTCTGTTAAGCTATACCCTATTGGTGTTCTTAATCGCGATCAATCCATGAATAGACACCCATATTCATCTTTGACGATATCCCTATCTCGCAACTATGTCTAATTCTATCATTGTCTTTCAAAAGGCTGCACGCACACTCCACAACACCCATGTCTATCTTGATTCCCACGCTTCGAGTGTCCCCGCCAAAGTCATGGTATATTAAGACAGTCCGAGCGAATCACGACCACTATTGGGTTTTCCCTGATGTCATATTCGTCTTCAACTTAGGATACTACTACCACTCGTCCATTCTTTGCTCTCGCTTCCTCATTCTTCCGCGCCGCCTTCTCATCCGCCCTCACCCTCTTCTCTCTCCTCTCCCGCCTCCACCCATATCCCCAAACCCAAACCGCCCACCAACACAAACTGACAACGGCCTCAATAGCCGCAATAAGAGTCCCTGTCCATCCTCTACCTAAAGTATTGAACAAAGGTTCAAGGACGGCAACGGCGCCCGCTCCGAGTAGGCAACGGATTAGGTTATTTGCTGCGGCGGCAGAGGAGGGACTGTCGGGATAACAGTCTATCATTAAGACGTTGATGCACTGTAGTGTGGTTGTGTTAATTTGGCATTCGATGGATATTCAGGAGCTCGGCTGTCAAAATACCACGAGATCAGGAGCAAACAAAAAGAGACATACCTGCATACACCCGGACACCGTAAAACTCGTCAAAAACAACAAAACCAACGCCGCAGCCAACGGCGGCTTCTCCAGATGCATAATCCACCCGTACGGCACCATCACGGCACACGCCAGATACGCCAACGGGAATGCGACCTCCAACCTCGCTCTCTCCGCTGGAAAATCGTCAATATTCGTTTGCTGGGATTTCAGGATCACGATCCCGAGTTTCTTGCCGTGGCGTCGGAAATTCCAGTCGATGAGACGCCCGGTTACTTGGCGCGCGACGATCGAGCCCATGCCGAGAGGGATGTAGCAGAGCCCGACTTGGATGCTGTTGTAGTGGAAGGTGGACGCGAGTTGGGTGGGTAAGCTGGCGATTATTATGGCGTAGCCCGCATACATGATTCCCATGTATATGAGCAGCAGAAACGATTCTTTCGAACAGATGATAGGTAGAGAAGCTAGGATGCCAACACGTCGTTTGTTTGAGATTGTGGCGTTTGAAGGCGGGATGTGTTTTCTTCGTAATCTGCGTTGCTGGAGGTAGGATATGAGTGAGAAGTTCCATTTTTGGGGCGGCACGGAACCGTTGCCTACGATGTTGCGGCAGGTTTCGGGGATGAGGAGGAGGAAAACTAGAAGCATGATGCCGGCGTAGATGTCGAGGAACCAGAAGATAGAGCGCCAGCCTTTGTAATGGACTAGGAGCCCGCCGATTAGGGGGCCGACTGTTGGGCCTAGGGAGGAACCGAGCGCTGCGAGGCCAATGTATGACCCCCTTTCCGCGCGAGTGGCTACGTCGGAGACCAGGCCGCTGGAGATGGAGGTTGTGCCGCTACTGCCGCTGCTTTGAACCATGCGGAGGACTAGTAGGGCGGGATAGCTGGTTTGGAGTGCTAGTCCGGTGTTAGCGGCGACGAAGACTAGGAAGCAGGCGATGACGGCGGGGCGGCGCCCCCAACGGTCTGAGAACCCGCCTACGAAGGTGGGTGCTACGGCTTGACATATCTTATAGAGGTTAAAACGAAGATCTTGTGAATGAGTGAGGGCGTTACCATGAAGGTGGTAATGGTTAAATTGATATTCCCAATAGAAGTGTGCAAGTCGGAAGCTAGGACGGTGAGAGCGGGGTAATAGATGCTTGAGGAGACGGGAGATGAGAAAGCTGCTAGTGATGCTGCCCATGCATATAATTTTTTCTGTCGTACAGGGTAGATTGAGTATGGTGGTGCTGGTTCTGGTGCTTCTAAACGCTCAATTGAGATATCTTCCTCTCTCTGAGAAAACGATGCCATACTTGGGAACGAATTCGGTGCTGCGGATGCTTGAAAAGGGCTTTAATTTTTGAGAAATTGCAATGTTGAAGGTTTAGAAGAGGAACTGTGCTGTAGAATAGAGCTTCAGCGATCCTTTTGGTGAGGGACCAGGGAGAATAATAAGGTTATGACTACTTGTAATCGCAGAGCCTCAGCTGCAGTATTCCACCCACCAAGATACCTTAGATCAATTAAAAAGCGACCATCACAACTCCTTTTTTAATCGGATAAAGTCGTAGAATACGAAATCAATTAAGCTGAATTGATGTATCTACTTTGCAGAGGAATGCGACAGGTGGAAGTTGAGTTGTGGTGTAGAATAGCAGTGGGAGAAGTTTTGTTGGGGCACGGAGGCTCGAGGGACCAATAGAAAGTCGGAAATCTTTCGCTGAATCAGCCAATGTGATTTTTTCTGATTTTACTAAGCTTCTGTGATATATAAAGGAAAATAATATTAAAATTTTATTTTATTTTATGTAATAATTTGCGGTATAATTAATTATTAATATTATTGAACGCTATTAATATTAGTGTCTTGTGGCTTATCGGTCTTTCTATTTGATCGATCTCATTTTTATCGCGTTTATAGAGCCGATCACGGCCGCTATAAGACATTAGCCAGAGAAAAGTTTCCGAACTTCAATCGACAGACTTTCAAGCCCTCATCCTCTAAAGCGTGGTCTTCGACAATACATTCAAGTCCAGATACTGTAGAGGCGTCATGCCCTCCAGATCAGATATCACCTATTTCGGTGCAGGCCCAGCTCTGCTACCTACTGACATCCTCGAGGACGCTGCCAAGGCTCTCCTCAACTATCATGATACCGGCCTGGGCATTGCTGAGCACTCTCACCGCTCGCAGCTAGCTACCGATGTAATCAATCAGGCCAAAGCCGATCTGGCGTCCTGTCTTGATATCCCAGACGACTACGAGATCCTCTTTATGCAAGGCGGTGGCACAGGAGAATTCTCTGCTACAGCGTATAATTTTGTTGGCGCCTGGGTTACCCGCAAGCAGCAAGAGATCTTTGGGGAGATTGGAGGCGATCCCAACGACTCTAAGGTGGTCCAGCGATTGAAGGAGGCCGTGGTTAAGGATCTCAAGATCGATTATCTGATTACCGGCGGCTGGTCACAGAAAGCGTCAGCTGAGGCCGAGCGGCTTTTTGGCTCAGAGCATGTCAATGTTGTGGCAGACAGTCGCAAGACGAACGGCGGCAAGTTTGGAACTATTCCGGATGAGAGCACCTGGAAGCTGTCTAAGGATGCTGCCATGGTGTATTTCTGTTCAAATGAGACGGTTGATGGGGTTGAATTTCCTGAATTTCCTAAGTCTCTTCAGCCGGGGCCTGACGGAAAAGGGCCAATTGTTGTCGCCGATATGAGTTCGAATATCCTTACAAGAAAGATTCCAGTCAAGAACTTCTCGGCTATCTTCTTCGGCGCCCAAAAGAACCTCGGACCAACCGGTATCACCGTTGTGGTTATCAAGAAGAGCTTTCTACCGCCTGTCACATCTCAGCCTTCAGCAAGTCTAATGAGACAACTGGGTCTGCCTATTCCACCTATCATCTTCCAATACGAGACTATTGCAAAAAATAATAGTCTTTATAATACATTGAGTATCTTCGAGTAAGTTATGGTGAATTAATATTTCTAACCAAGATAATACTAATTATATTACTAGTGTATACATTATAGGCCAGGTTCTTAAAAAGTTACTGCAAACATACCCGGACAAGGTTGAAGGACAGCAAGCTGTATCTGAGAAGAAGGCTCAACTTATTTATGATGCCATTGAGGCCTTTCCCGAGATCTACCAGATCATTCCCAATAAGGCAGTGCGGTCGCGTGTCAATATCTGCTTCAGGGTTATCAAAAATGGCAATATGGATACCGCAGAGAGAGCCTTTCTAGAGGAGGGTATCGCCCAAGGACTGACTGGGTTAAAGGGACATCGTTCGCTAGGTGGAATCCGCGCGAGCAACTATAACTCGGTTCCTCTTGAGGGTGCAGAGAAGCTTGCCAAATTTATCCGCGCTTTCGCAATGTCATAATAGCAGCTTGTTGTGTAGGCTAGTTAAAGAATCAGTTTCAAAGGTGGCACTGACCTCAGCTATGCTAAAGTGATCACAGAATATGTTCAAGCAGAAAGAAGCTCTGTTACTTCCCCTACTTAGCGTAAGCGAAAGTGACCGAGAGGAAGCTGTATAGCAATCTCAGAACATCTCGACCGTATCCTTCGTAGTTGGTGCTGACCGCAACAGGGCATGAAAAGGAACAGCAACACAGTCGCAACAAAGGGAAAACTCATATCTCTACGTACGGAAAAGCTCTTCCGACCAAGAAGGCTTTCAAAGAGTAAGAAGACGGCTTGTTCAATGTGGTCCGGATTTGGACTTGGGACGACGGAACCAGCTTTGGATGTCAAGGGCCTCTGATGTAGCCGACGTCGGGGCACGGACGTGGTTTCGAGAGCTGTCTCAAGCGTGACATCAGCATTCCTCACGTCCGAGATGGATTTTTTTGTCTCTTTGGCTTTCTGTAGTCCCCGCCCCCCCTCTTCGCTTAAATTTGAGACTAACACCTTCCTGGGCAAAGCCTCGCTTACTCGTCACGGACCCCTAAAATTAAAATCTGAAAATGAAAAGTCGAAAATTCTTGTCCTTTAGTTAAATGTATATAATTAACACTCTAATTTTAATTACGGTTTCTTGCACTTATTATCATCCTCTTACGGGTTTGTCCCCAAGCTCGTTGCCGTCTATGCTAGAGTTTCAAAGCGAGACGAACGAAACTTTTTTTCTCCATCTGTGGCAGATCGCTAAGCTGACCTCGCTGACTAATCAGTAGCCAACGATGAGTCATTATGCACAATTTGAATTTGAACTAACTCGCCACCTCAAAATCGAAACAACCTGCAATGCTTGCTTGTATTCCTGCATCACTCTTCAATCATGGATATGCGACCTCAAGCGATAAAGAAAGGCGGCCTTCAGCAATTACAGCAGCTTCTCTTCTGCTCCTCCCTCGACCCCTTATACATCGCCATAGACTTTGAGAGAGCTGGATTTATCGCGAATGATTTCAGCTCATGTTCGGACACTTAAGCAGGCATCTCTATCCTTGATACTCGAGACTTGAATCCACCATTACGAAAAAGCGCATTAAAGCTAGAAACTTACAACTTTATCACTGGATCAGATTTATATTACGCCGAATCTGCTAAGAAGTTTCTTTGGGGTACGTCAGAAAAAATACCTCCGAGCAAGATGCTAGGATGCATCAATAAGCTTATTCGCCGCGACCGGAATATCGTTTTGGTTAGCCACGGTTTGGGGGGGGACCTTGCCGCATTAAGCTCTCTTGGATTCGATTTCCAAACCTGAGTGATCGGTATCTTAGACACTGCCAATATAAGTTCCGAGTTAGAAATGGATCGTTGTACACTAGGACGACTTCTTGGAGAGCTCGAATGCCCTAAGTCAAGCGCTAGACTTCACAATGCTGGAAATGATGCAAATTTCACTTTGCGGGCCTTAATCCTCTTGGCAATCAAAGGTTATGAGCAGCAGAGAGTTGAGACGTTAATGGTTGAAGAGGAGAGGGTAGCGAGAATGGAAGCTCTTCGATCTACAGCGATGACGCCTTTGCCTGGAGTTAGACAGCCTAAGAAAAAGAGGCCTCGGAAGAAACACATTGCAAAAACATGGTCACTTGAGAAGCAGGGGGAGATTAGGGAGGAACGGCGACAGAAACGAATCACGACTACAGCCATTGCGAGTCTCACTTTTTATTCTACATCACTTAGCCAAAAGCAAAGCACGATTAGCGAATAGACGGGAAAGACTGTTACTTCCCAATCGTGCCTATTGCGCTCTGCTCAAAGATAGGAATCAATCCTAATACACTTTAGCTCGCCCAGATACTATGCAACGCGTATGCGGTTCCTCAAAATGGGGAAGACATTATTGCCAAGGCCGTTGAGAGCAAATCCATTACCCAATCTACTTTTCACACTCTGAACGAAACGATGGAAGATATTTGGAAACTCATTAAGATCCTCGCATCCTCAGAGGCAGGCCTCTGCTCCCTGGCAGTTTGTAGCGTGTTGGGGAACTACTACACCGACGAAAGCATCCCAAAAGTATTCTCAGAGCTTGCAGCAGAGCCCGCTGTTCCACAAGACCTCGCTCCAACCGTCCAAGAATGGGAGGATTTGAAGCCTTTGTACGCAAGCCTACGCGGCACTCCCGCTTTCGGCGAACTGGCTGACAAGTATACGAAACTTGGAGTTGAACCTACAGCTTCCGACGTGGAAAGAGATCCTCAAACAAAATCCCTTGCACATGACGGCCCTTTCGGTGTCGTCAGCTTTCTATATTGCATTTCTATCATCAACAAAGACTCTGATGTAGGAGTGGATCCAAAGACCGACCGTTCGGAAATTGTTGCTCTTGCTGTAAAGGAAGCTGGCTGGGGCGCGGCTGTTGCGGATTGGTTGTTTGGCCTCAAGATCCGGCTTAGACTGGGTTATCCTAGCCGTATTCCAACGGAGAGTGTGGCTTCTGAAAACTTGTTATACTCGACTTGTGCTAAGGGCAAGAAGGCTCAGTTGACCATGTGTTTTGCTTCTCCTGTTATTTCTATTAATAGCGTTTCTTTTATTGAAACGCCGTTAGAGGTAAAGGAAGGAGTTTAAGGTAGTCTACTATTAAAGAGTAGCAACTATTAGTTCATAGTGTTTAATGGTATAATGAAATGTAATAAGGTTATATAAATCTTAGAATACTTTAAAATAACCTCTATTGCTCCTCTTCTCCTTTTCCCCAAGTATCTTACTTCGATTCTATACCCTAATCCCTTAACACCTCTAAAGCGTGACACGCTTCTCCCACGCCTTACCACTCTCTCCTAAGGCGCTCTCCTGCCACGCTACCGTCATCCTCTGCATAGCGATAGGAGATGACTCCTCCCGTATGGGAGGGAGACTCCGTGAGCTATGTCTTGTCAAGTGGGGCGTATTGTCGGGGAGTCATGTTTCGGCTGTGACAGGCCTACGAGGTATGCCAGGATACACTTCACTGAAAGAAGAGGTCTTCACCTGAACGCGTACGATTAGGCTATTTGCGAAGATCTAAAGCTAAGGAAAGAAGAAGAGGGTGAAGGAGGGGAAGGTGAGCGATATACACAGTGAGTAGTCAGGTGACATAGCATGGCCCTAGCCTAGGGCCTGTACAGGACCCGTACAGGACCTGTAACGTAGCGTGGCGGCCAGAGCCGTTACATCGGCAGTAGTGTAACCTGGCAGCGGTTCTTCCAGTCCCGCAATAGAGCGGTGGTAGTGATAGATCTCGTATACTATAAGTCAACACAGTAAGCGTAATAGCATTTCATTAATAGCAGTTATAAATTTTGACCGTGAGCAGATACCGGGTTCAGGAGCCTATAAATACAACAAAATTAGATAGGATTCAAAATCGGTTTCTACAGAAATCCTTGCAGGAGAACGAAAACCGATGTCATTACAATATTGTAATAGGTTAAGAAAAATAGCTATATTCTAGGCATTAAGATTATATTTAGAAAGTATGGAAACTATAACCAATTCTCTTGGGTGCCAGAAGAGGACCCCCCTGAGTATAATCCAACTGACTTATCACTATGTTTAGGCCTTAGGGCTCGGCTTAGATTAGAGTAGCAACTATTCTAGTCCAAAGACAGAAGTAGACTTTGGAGAGGTCCAGATTCGGCACTGATTATATCGGTAATCACATATGGCTAGGACATTGGTCGCTTAACTCCTGGATTGAGTCCGAATCGGGGTTTGACAGCCCCGATGTCTTGATCAACATTCCTATGACACTGTGAAAATCAATCATACAGATCATCTTCCTAAGATATGCGATTCGAGTACTCTCGCTTCTCACAGAATAACCACTTCATGAAAAGGGGCCAAAAGAGGACAAGTAATGTACATCACGTGATGTTGAAAGTCCCCAAAAGTTTAATGCCAAAATTCACTACCTGCGGTTACTCCTTATATCTGAAAACGTTATGAGATGAAACATTTCACCTTCCTAATAGCCCACTGCAGTTATGTATTTTTCATAGTCTCATGTTGCGCACACGTACTTCCACCAAGCGCCAGAATGTATCCACCTCATCTAGACAGACTGCTTTACCTCAATGCAAAGAATGCTTTTGTGTTTGGACGCAATTCACACCTTCACGGGGATATAGTATCCGCTTTTGTCTCCTTCTTGCATACTTCAATATTTAGTATCCACGGCTCTTCACTGTCGTTCCGCTCCGGCTTATCAAGACTAAATCCCAATTGTCCATCCTTGACTTCCAGACTTTCCTGCCAGTCTAGAGCATCTCCTATCCCACCTGGGTTGGCAGAGCTCCGAATCATTATTTCGGCTAGAGATACACTTGCATCTGTGAACGCAGCTCGGCATTGCAACCCTCCAGGACTTAACGACCAATTGTCCACATGAAAGGTATAGTCAATTCGAGTTGCAATATTTGGCCAGCCTGGAGTTTCGACCAGGAATAAAATACTTTGCTGCTGCCTTCCCATCATTCCTGGTTGTCTCCATATGAATCCGTGGCTTAGTATTGTACGCCAAGTTGGCGGATAAAATTCCGTTGGATCCAGGATAGTCGCTTCGCCATGGAGCCAAGACTTCACTCTGAATCCACAGGTATAAAGGTCTACCCAATCTGGTGAGTTCCTATGGATATAAAATTTCGTGCGGGTTTCCAGGGAAAACAGCTCAGATGAGACTAGTACTGGAGTACTAAGACCGGGCCTTGAAAAGCACTGCTTGACATTTTGAGAGAGAATGAGAGGTAACGCAAGGCTCTTTGAATCTGTCGCGCCAGCGAAGGTACAATTCAGTAGTGCTAAAGATGAGACATCATCTATCGGAAGATCACGGGTGCTCATTTGAATATAGAGTCCTTTATTAGTCATATAATAATGGGCTGAATGAATCCCTTTAGGTATTGAAGGTATAATGTTTCCACAATTCGAGAAGTCTGCTGGTGAGGATGCCAATAATGAGAAGGCTACCTCTACAGCTCCATTCGTAGGTTTATCAATACCCCAGGCAAAAATAGACTCATCGTCGGACTCTTTCATAATCTCTTCTTGTAACCTTTTGAAAGCGCGTTCACCTTCTCCATAGAGCATAGGCATATTCACGTCGAATATGCCGAGAAGGGAGTATGCTTTGTCTTCCACGCGTGTAGTGTCTCTACCGGCAGCCCAACTCATCCTCCGAGCAATACTGGCATATCTTACTGCTGATCCATGCCTGAGGTAATGAGCTGATATCGAAGTGATGTTAGTAAGAATTTCAACAAATGAAGCAGACTTCTTAGAGCCACTTTTCTCCCCCAGAAAAGCCCAAGTCATATCATAAAAATTAACCGTTTCTGGTCCTATCAATTCCTGGAGAGTCCAACCTCTCGTGAACCATCGGCTTCTCCGGAACGCTGGGCCTTCTTCTTCTTCGATACGGTCTCCGGGAGGCACATCAGCGAGATATGCATAACATATATCAGCGTTCTTGTACCATGACCACATGGAGTTGATTGCTTCTGAAAGTTCTGAGCTACTGCTTTTATCGATGCAGCAGGTGTCGATCCACGCATATTCCAGCTTATCCACCAATGCTTGGCTACAACACCCATCGATCTTCGTGGATCCGCCCTGATATCCACTTTGCTCGATGTCTTGAAATGTGACCTCAATTTTGCCCCATGTGTGGGACAGAATTGCATAGCGTGGAATTTCATCTCCATCGAACTGTTCGAGTCTTTTGGTCTTTGCGTTAAGAAGACGCATCCTCGATTGCTTTGACTTAGTGCTTTTCGTTAGATGAATTGTTTACAGGTCCTAGCTCAAAAGAACGAGGTGCTCTGAGGTTGCTGAAGGGAGGTAAGGCTTGGACAGGTCGTTGATTGACGCCAATGTGTTCTTGATATATAACGTCGAGTTGAACAATAGGGACTCCCACCAGCTGCAGATTATTGGATGTCGACAGCTTTGATGACTCTTCGTGCAGCGAACTCATTTGAGGGTGAGGTCGACATCTATGAGCCTTTCATGATAGCAGATGGCGAATTCGGATGAACGTGATTGATGATGGGTGCGCGAGGTTCTTTTGAACAGAGTTGCGAGGCTGGGTGTAACCTGAGCCTAAATAGGTCTAGACGGAGCATCTTATTCAAGGCGCAGCTCAGCCCTGCTTCTCCAAGGCGTGAGTGGTTCGCTAGATTTCAGCGCTTGGTGCTCTAGAGATAGAGAAGGAGCAGGACACACCTCTCGAGAATCATTTAAGGGAAGTTCCAGTCTCAATGTTGGCCTACAGACTTAGAGCGCATTAAGGCCTAAATGCTCTGTAAACGACGAGCCATGTCGCCAAATGGAATCGCTAAACTCGCTAAAACAGATGATGTTACGCAGGGCAACACACTAAATTGTAGGCCCTTAGATGTTTGATTTAGCGATGATACCCTGAACCTCGATTTACAGGTGCAATATAACGCTCTGTAGGCCTACAAATATAGACCGGAACCTTCGTAATGTCTATGTATGAATTTTTATAGACCCTATTCTTTATAACACAACTCCTTCTTTCAGTCTATCAATCCGGTCGGCGGAAGTATACGCTCTCGCTCCCTTACGAGGTTGATATAGTGTCACATGACTAGTTTTCACGTATGGTAACTTCAACGTGATTATATTATTTATGCACGCTGTCCTCCTGACACCTATCTGGGGGGGGACTCAAGATATGTTTAGATGTTGATGTAAGTAACCAGTATCCTGAATGACGCTCACCCTAGCCATGACAACCAACGTCAACGCCAACATGGATAATGGTCGCGAGACTCTGCTCTCTATTCTCTGCAGCGAACGATGGAACTGAGACTCGAACAAGTGGAGCGCTATCGTCTTCAATGAGAATTATACAGGCGAGGTACTACGATCTTTCACAAATACACAATGCCCCACATCATAAACCAAAGCAGCTAAGCCCCGTCCCAGTTAATATGCCACCACGAACTCAACACATGAATTGCCGCCGACTTCCAACTGGAAAGCCAAGGACCCGAGCATCCTGCGGCACGTCACCACCAGCACCGAGCCTCCTTATTCCTCAGTCCGTTCAAATTTGCCATAGAACTTACAATCCTGAAACGCCGCCTTGCACGCCTAGACCACCCGCACCGGGCCAGCGCCCAGATTAATGAGAAACTTCTTACAGACGAGCATCCCGTGCCGGACGTATTTAGGTTCTGGGAATGGACGGAGTTCTGCAGTCGTGCGTTACCGAAAGAGGATGAGGGGATGGCGACTGTGATGTGGCGTTGGATAAGGGGTATTTAGGTAGGAAGACGGGTTGGTTTTTGAATGCAAGAGAGAGGGAGAATAAACAACAAGTAAGAAGGTGAATAGAATTCCGGCTCCTCAATTCACGTTCACTGTTTCTAATGTACCTCCCGCGTCCAATGATTCATCATATACTCATCCTAAAATCCCAGGTACAAACAGCAGGTATGGATACGGTCTGGCAATCACTTCATCAGCAAATACTTACAGATTCAAGAGCTAGCAAAACTTGAACCAACCTGTGGAAGTGACTTTTATGTGGTTTAAAGACCACAATTTGCTTCTCCTGTAAAACTGGGTTCCGCATTTAACCATCTTCATGTCTTCATGAACGCACCTATATACCCCTGGGATTCTATTTTCTAGTCCTCACTATTGTATGAAACCATAATATATATTCTGTAAACACCGAATTCAAAAACCTTCCTTATTGTTATATTAAGAAGTTGTGAAAGCTTGTGCATAAATTGAAATGCGTTAATATAGAATGTACATCAAGAAGTATTGTTTTATGGTAGAGAAGATTCATATATTTTTACCTGACCTTCGCATCAAATCCGTAATGGCGGTTTTGGCAGCGTTGAGGGATGGTGTTTTTGTAAGTTTTGACCTTGAGGGACGTGATAAGGGGAAACCAAAGGCTAATATGGCAAGGGCCATCCTCGCCATGAAATGGGCAAGCGAAACTGGACTGAATAGATGATAGAACAAAATGCGGCTTGTCAGTCGGGACAAAAGAACCTGGAATCGATGCCGGATATGAAAATAAGACAAGTCCTTGCGTAAGTCTTCAGCTTTGAAAGGTCCATGTCGCATTTCAGGCTATATGCAACGAGATTACTAAGTGAGGTGTATTATGACGTGAATTTGAAAATTTCCATTATAATTCTCCGAATAGAAAGTTCTGGTCGAGTTTAATTAAAGCTAATTATGCAGCGAGAATTACCATACGAACAGCATTCACCTCATGTCTTTGATTCAAGGGCAAAGAATTCTCTTACTAAGTCGATCACTATATTCCGTCTCATGAGATTCCTTTTTCAATCTTGATTAACATGCTTCACATCATGTACTAGTAACATTGTTATAGATCTTGCCTTTTCCTTATTTACTATTTGAAGATTGCTTCGCGAGTGATTCTAATCTCGACTTTCTTCATCCTATTCATCAAGCCACCATTTGAACAGCAACAATCGGACAATGTTTCATAAAAATCTACACAATTTTCCTTCAGTCTGAAGTCTCATTAACATTACTACAGCCAATCTCCACCTCATGACCGTCTGGAACACAGTTAATCAGCACTCCGATCTCGTCAGAAACCTTCCCTCCCCCAATGCCTACGAGTCTTGAATTGTCTCTTCCAGGGATATGAGAGATTAAAAACTCTGAATTTCGGTGGTATTTTGAGACAGGGGCCAGGAGTCATGAGCACAAATCTTACGGAGTGCGGCCCCTGTGGGTGATTCTCCGTTCCTCCTTGGAGACTTTGGATAGCATGAATCGGCCAGACGTGATATATGGTAGAAAGCAATAGTTCATGAAGATAGACTGCTGGCGAGCATTGGTCAAAGCATTTCTACTTAAGGGGATGTGTGACCTTGTTTAGGAGATATGTTAGACGAATCAATATTTCAGGGTGAATTTAAGACATGGTTTACCTATGAACATGAATCTAAATTCTATGGAACACGGATTTAGTGTCTCAATCCATGAATACTTATAAGAATAAATCAAGATCGAAACCTGAGTTTCAAGGCAAAGCCCAGCTAACCCTAACTTAGAAGTAGCTAGGCTCTAAAGTAACCACTACTTTTCCAGTGATTATTCGCTATAATATAGTGTCTACCCCACTAATTTCCGATGCCATTTAGTCCACATTTTGGATACCTAGGCATCACGAGCGGTCCTCCTCCCCTAACGCAATGACAGTTTCGTGTCTTGATTATGTTAAGACGATAATTCTACTAGGATAGCACTCTGTTATCTTTCTCTCTGCTGTTAAAACCATGTAATAATAATATTTTTTGAGAAGAAGAGTCCATTTTTCTAATCTTACAACCTTGGCAAGGGAGAAGCTAAGCTTAGAGTTCCCATATTTTGAGATAATGGGATTTTGACATCACAAGTCACGCCTTAGATTCGCGCGAAATCATCATTTTCCTATTCTTTTCTATTTAAGGATTAAAATATTGTTGTGAAATTCTGAGATAGGGACATCGGACAGATTTAAAACGAGGCGACTATAAGTAACTTCATATTGAGTCTCCTTTGTCAATTCTCAGGCTAATACAAGCCGTAGTCTACACACCATCCCCCAGACATCGCCAATATGTCCAATCTCACAACGAACACCACCCTCAATACCGCCACAAAATGCGATTATGGCGTGGATGCGAAAGTTGTTGTCCTCCCCATGCTTGGCATCATCGCAATAATCGTGATGATTTGCTCAATGGTGTGCCAACATACAAAAGTTCGATTGCTCGTCAAAATCAGATCTCAACCCCCAGAGAAGCGCGAAGGGTACATACAAAAGCTTGAGCGAGACTTGGGTGTCGATAAATTACCCCCCGCTGACGAACTGCCGATATTCTGGGGTGGGAAGCGTAGATGGCCACCGGCATAGCTGCAAGACCTTGTGGAGTGTTTTTGAATCCTGTCAAATGCCCTGACTGTTGGTATTAAGGTAGAGGAATGCATATTCATTTGATTGACCCTATCATCTCCCGGGCCGAAAATCTTTTCCGTTGGAAATTTGCTTGAAAGATTCAGAAAGGGGGAGGTGTTGAAGCTTGTAAGACTTACTACTCATGAAATGGCTTCATATGTACACTTGCTCTCCTCCCCATCCTTCCCTATTTTCTCTGTTTCATAGAAAATTCCTCTAATCCCCCTTATACTGATATTTTGCTTTGATTTAAACCTCCCATCCTACTCTAAAAACTGCAGCCTCAACCTATTCAAACACAATTTCTATGTATAAACTAACATCCAATTGAGTTTATAACATTACCTCTATCCACTAACTCAAGCAGTTTAGGTAGAATTCAGAATATTTCCTTATCTAAACCAAATTCCATCCTAGATGAAAAATGCAAGTAAGTTCTCTCTATAATAGTTGAATACTGTGGTTGGAAAGGGGGGCTAGTCAGGTGATATAGTCGAAGCCCCTTAGTCAATAGGTCTATAGTTGAATAAGCTATAGTAGAATATAATATATTAAAGGACTTAATAGCTATTTAGAGAGAAATATAGACCCTTTATATATACTAGTTGAAATATATCTAGAAGCTTTTATAGTAGTGGTAAATTTACGTGACTTTGCCACTTAGAAATGTCTAGAAGATTCTAGCATTTACTAATACTATAGCTATAATAGTATATAGATATTTCTAGAATGTACTAATTATAAATCAAGTAATAAATACCCTCTAAAATCGAATACATTTTATATCAAAAAATACATCTGATTTCAGAAGGTGTTCGACTATTATAGAGGGAAACTTAGCCCAGCAGACCATCTCGGGTGAAATAGTATTCAATACTAGTTTTAGCACAAGAACCACTAATTGTCTGTCTCCGCCAGAGAAACTGAAAATTTAATTTTTGTCGCTAAATCAGGAGCAATGGAACTCGTCTTGAAAGAAGTATGCGATCATATACTCCCTAGTAGCAACTAATAGGCCTATAATTGAAGCAGATAGAAAACTACCAGAGCCCCTGACGCCACCGGACTGAGACTGCTGTTTCAATGTTTGTTGTGAGGTTGATCATTTTGGTGTACAAAAGGTGATGACCAAGGATCTGCCGCTGAAGAGAAATATAAAAGGTAGGAAAGGAAATCTGAAGGGATAATTTTCTTTCCTTTTTAATTATGTTAAGTTAAAATATTTAGATATTGTTCTGAGCTTTTTATAGATATAAAATCAAAGAATCGTAATGATAATCTATAATCTGTTATTCATGAATCATTTCACAAAAAAACATTAAAATCAGATCTTTTTTATTAGAATATTGAAGATTGTTGAGAAACTGAATATGGATTCTTTATTTACGCTTTTTCATCTCCCTACTCTCAAGACGTTCGTATTGAAAACCACTATCAAGAAGCCTCTTCCTCCCATTTCTCTCATCCGCGCCAAGGAGTTTTTGAGGTGTATATACCACCTTCGGCACGGAACTTTTAACCCTTTCCAAAACAGCAGGAAGTTGGAAATGCGTCTCCCCGTCCGCCTCATAAGTATCCTGAATCGCCATATTAAGAACCAATCTGAGATTCTCATGGCTGTCCGCTGGAACAAGAGTCGAGAAGCTCTTTTCTAATGTCGATGATTTCGGGAGTCGGGTTATAGTCTCCTCGATCATTTTGCCATCTGCTCGCATAGTTTGTAACATGACAGCTCCCCGATCATTCTCTTGAACTAGGGCCGAGACCTGGAGCTGTGCTTGGTGCCTTGAAAATTCGGGCACCGAGGACATCTGCATTTCTTGAAAGTGCTTCTCGTTCTTCCGAATCAAAGCTTGGTTTTCTGAGCGTCTCGCAACTGTAGAACCACACTGATAGCTGCCATCATCAATTTGTTGAGGTATGTCTGCGAGGTGCTGGCCAACATGTAGGAATACAGGCTCTCCTTTACCTGGGTTACCAATCCTTACCCCATGGAGAACGTTGCCGCAGTTGGAAAATCCTATATGATCAAGTGGGTAGTTGAATATGGTAATGAACGGATCCCCTGTGCTCCCGTTAGCACTTAATGCCTAGAAAAACAAGACGCAATCTCATTTACCTGGTACAGTAAGTCGCCACATAACCGTAATAGCCATTAAAACAAGAACAACTACTGATTTATTTGGGTGGAACAACATTGAATGCGCTACGAATGCGTTGAGCCGAATACCGCTCTTCGCAATCAATCCATAGTTTAGACCGGGTTCCAGATTCAGATAGACATCTAAGATCCAGGCTCCAAACATGTCTCGTGAAGGGGCACAATGACCTTTGATCACTAGCAGATACTTTTCGCAAGGACTGAAGAAGCTGCGAAGCCAATTATGACAAGGGTGGCTCCGGCTAGTCGTATTAGAAGGCGAAGCTGGGCAAGGTTTCAATAAAGATTGTGGATATAAAGGCGAATGAAGATCTTCCTTTCGAAGTATGATAGTTTCCACTGGTGTATATGGGCATCTGGGATCGAAAAGCTCTTGTTGTAAAAATGATTGATCTTGGGAAACTGTTTCCGATATGCGTATTACAACTCCCATGATCAATACCGTCCTTAAAGAAGGGGAAAGCGCGACCGGAAATCTAAACTTCCGTTCTTGATCTGTCAAATCGATTGAAGTGTCTGGATTAGCCTGTAGTATAGCCGCGGACGGCATTTCGAACCGGAGGCTTGTTATCATCTGCGTGGTCTCAAGTGACCAAATCTGATAAGCAACGGTCCAATTTTCTTCTAAGTCAAGTCCTCGTGATGCTTCAGTATTACATAAGATCGGATTTGGAACTTTTTCTTTTCTGTCTCAGGTTAGCGATATGAATCAAGTTTACGAAATGAAAATCTGGCTAACTTTGACGGCCACACTCTGATAACGTCTACTTCCTTTCCATCGGACGAGACTTGTGATACTACTGCTTTAGATCGTTGATCCTCGGTCGAAGAAAGAATATCGACTTTAGCAGCATCTGTTCCAATCCAAAATTCAGAGTCTGTGAACGCGTTGACACTTGGCAGCCATATTTCATTTGGCTCTACCGCCAAGATTTTACCCCAATTTTTATTCAAGACTGAAAGATTCGTTGAGAGCCTTCGTAGAGTCTCACCAAGACTAGTTAGTTGTTTTCGATAGCGAGGATGAAGAGTCCCCGCATGTTCAAGAATGAGATCAGAAACTTCCAATAATGTCGGAGTGATCCCGAAGGTCCAACATGCTTCAATCCATGTTGTCACCAGTACTTTGTTGGTAGTCAGTACTGACAGCAGTTGAATGAGATCTCGTGATGTTGATCGTCCCGAGGACGGTCTTTGCGGATCATCTTCCGCGTCTCGTTGGAGACTTTGCGCGGCATGAATCGGCCAGAAAGACATGACGTATGGTAGAAAGCAATAATTCGACAGGACCGACTGCTGATGAGCCTTAGTCGAAGCATTTCCACTTAATGGCTGATGTGCGACCTCGTTGAGGAGATATGCTAGGCATACCGTAGCTGTTGAGCAGTGAGCAGCGCCTAGATCAACAGAAAAGGGAGATTTGGTTGTTATATCCTCAGGGTTGGTCAGATATTCTGCAACGGAGAGGTGGGTGAACCGAACAGAGCGGTCTCGACGAATCTCTACCAGTGGTCCACACAATTGTATGAAGGATTCGTCGAAGTGATCCATGAAGTCTGCGGGAGTGCTTCGTCGGTTCATTTGAACTGCTAGTGCAACCCACATCATCTTTGCGGTCCAGGGTTGCTGAGCAACAACTAACCACTCAAATACCTTGTGAATTTTTCGGTGTTGATTCTGTGGAACTCTTCCAAGTATGTCCTGAACGATCCTGGAATACAATTTCTCCAAACCT
>Ga0182030_10009948_pt1 | contig 19393 bp, 12 predicted proteins | sample 812S3MmetaG_FD_121299 | JGI IMG/M metagenome (GOLD analysis project Ga0182030, IMG submission 121299) | Permafrost microbial communities from Stordalen Mire, Sweden - 812S3M metaG (Illumina Assembly) | ecosystem: Environmental > Terrestrial > Soil > Wetlands > Permafrost | place: Sweden... | reverse complement strand
GGTGGGCGCCTTTGCGCCGCTATCTGCGGGAGCTTGAAACGTGCCGTCGGCCTTGCCGAGCAAAATGGCCACCTGGCCGCTGTTGCCAACCATCACAGCGAGATCCGGATTGCCGTCGCCGTTGAAGTCGGCTTTTAAGATGCGGGTGGCAGGTGCAGCCACTGCGATAGTCTGGCCGGTGCGAAACGTGCCGTCGCCGTTTCCTAGCAGGATGACGATCGTGCCTTCGCTCCCGGTGACCGCCAGATCGGGCTTGCCGTCGTGATTGAAATCCCCGGCGACCAGGGACTGTGGGGTAAGGGGAGTGGGAACAGTTGCGAAATCGAGCGTAAGAGTTTGTGCCGCTGACAGCACGGAGAAGATGAAGAAAGTCGGAAGGACGCGTCCATACATGACAAATCCAGCCTCCTGCCGGAGGGACGCGGCATTTGGATTATCCCACAATATCGGAGGCTTGGATTCCTAAGCCAGCGCTTTGCGTTGGGGACGGGGAATATCGGCAATGTTGACTACCGCTTTGTCGAAGACCGTCATGTCCTGCACCAGTCGTTCGACATCCTGGCCGTCGTCGAGCGGGATCTCATGCTCGATCCAGTCGGAGAGCGGCAGGTTGCGGAAGCACATGCGTTCCTGCAGGACCACGCTTCGGCGGTTGTGCAGCAGCAGGCGGTTTTCGCGCGTGTAGTGGCGTTGTTCCACCCTCAGTTCGCTGAGGAAATTGTCGAGGGCCTGGCGCTGGGCGCGTTCCTCGGCGGCGTGCACCGCAATGGCCACCGAGTCGCGAACGGCATTGCGCTCGGCTTCCAGCGCGCCGCGCGATTCGGCCAGACGTTCGCGCTGTTGTGCCAAGGCCACGTCCATGCGGGATTGCATGACGAACCAGGCCAAGAGCCCCGTGCCAACAGCGACAAAACCGGGGAGCAGGATCCAGAGCAGGGCGTCCATATGGGGATAATGTTATCCTCGGGCCGCCATCAGTTTCTAGATATCAAAGGTAAACCGAAACGTATCAACCCCGGTAACTTATGGCACGCGGACTGCCGAACAGGCGGGCGGAGGTGGAGCGGCAACCCCGGTAAGTCAGCGCACGTGGACTGCCGAGCAGGCGGGCGGAGGGGGCGCATTGGGAAGGGCTGGGGCGGATGCCGTCGCCGCGAGACCGGTCGACGCCGTCCCATCGAAACCGGGCAAGGGCGCGGTCGTTTCGGAGAGCGTGATGCCGCGGCGATCTCCACCGGTCGACGGTAGCTTGTGGGGCGCGCAGCGGCCTTCCACCTCGGTCCACGCTTCGCCGCCCTTGTCGGCGACAAACAGAGAGATGGTCTGCGTCGCAGGCAAGAGCATCGCCATGAATGGGTAGGATCCGAATCCCTCAATCAGCTTCTTGGAGGCGTGCACGTTTCCCGTGAGCGCCACGACCACCGCATTCGGATGACGACCGACCGCGGCGATCAATGCCGACGCCATGCGCTGCTCACGCGCCGCATCCGGGTCATCGGGACGGCTGCCATCTAACGCCACCACCTCGGAGATTCTCCCTTCCAGCTTGAGAGTGCGCAAGGCCTCGAGCAACGCCAGCATCGCCCGGCTCGATCTTCCGTCGAAGCCGCCCCACCCACGCTCCGCCAGTAGCGCGTCAACTGCGGCGGCGTGGCCATCGGCTCGCATAAACGCATCGATGGCCGCTTGTTCGCGCGTGCTTCGCTCAATCCCTACCACCACGGGCCGCTTACCGGCCGCGGCGGCGCAGACCAGATCGCGAAATAGCGCCGGCGCTTCCGTAGTCCCGTGCATCTCGCCGAGGAGTATGAAGCGAACCCCGGGTTTCGACCAAAGCGCGTCCGCTCCGGGCAGCGGTTGGCAGACAGGCGAGTTCTGCGCGCAGGCAGCAATCGAGAGCGCCGCGAGTGCCGCAATCAGCTTGGGCATATGCTCCAGTGTATTTCCCGCTACGGCGCTGTGGGGCGATCTCCCCGGAACGCGCCGGATGCCCTCGTCTTGCTTCCCGGTGGCTGGGCAAGGCCCAAAGGGTCGGGGCAGCGGGCGACGGTGCCCGCCCCGCGAGACACCACGCTATGCCTGCGTGCCGTCGATCTTCTGACCCGAGATCGTGCGGCTGAACTCCCCGAATTTCAGCGAGAACAGCGTACCGAAAATCGCCGACAGACGCGCTTGCAGGCCCGCTCCGAAGCCCCGGTATTTTTCCAGGAACACCACGCGGCTCAGCAGGAAATCGGCGCGTTCAGCCGTGGAATAGCCGCCGCGGCCTTCGTGGCGGGCTAGCGCATCGGGCACCAGCAGAATCTTCTTCGACGCTTTCAGAATTTGCGCGGCCAGATCGGCATCGCCGCCGAACTGGCCGTAATGCTCGTCAATCTGGCGGATCGCCTTGATGAGGAAGACGCGCATCATAAGCGCGGCGCCGCGCGGATATTCCACCGCAAATGGTGCATCGCCCGAGGGCGCAGCCGGCCGCCAGATGCCGTCGGGCGGGAGGGTGCCGAGTTGGGGCCCAGGCCGCCTGTCGGCATCCACTAGCAGGGGACAAACGGCGGCCGCGTCGGGATTGCCGTCGAGCACGTCGGCGAGCCGGCTGACGGTGGAAGGTTCGACGGCCGCATCGTCGTGAAGAAAGAGGACGTATGGCGCATCGGCGGCGCGCCAACCGATGTTCATGGCCTTGGTGAGTCCGAAATTCTTGGGAAGGCGGATAAACTGCACTTTGGGGAACTCGCTGTCCCACTGAGCGCTGCCGTCGGAAGACCCGTTATCGATGACGATGACTTGCAAACGGCCGCGGCCCTCCGAGGCTTCAAGGGATTCCAGGCGTCGACGCAAGAGTGCGGAGCGATTGTGGGAGACCACCACTGCCGAGACACGCGGCGCGGCCTTTTCCTGATCGGATTTTTGTGCAGGCGTCAAGTGAATAGGATAACGCTTGGCGGATGCCGTCAGCTGTCGGCTGTTCGCTTTGGGTGCTTATCCGATTTGGGGGAAACCGTTCCCGACGATTGCGCTTGCTCGTGGTTTCTGGGGCGGCGTGGAAATTGAATTGACCCCGGATGGCGACCATCCAGCGCTTGCCGTCCTCACCGAAATACTTGGTGTCTTCGGGTCGGGGAAGGGCGCAAATGCGCACAGGCCGGCTTCCTGCCTAATGCCACATGCTTTTCCCGTTTCCGGACAATTGCACAAATAGTGGGGCGGGCGCCCTCGTCCGCGGCCGACCCCCTGGTCGGCTTCTCGGTGGTCGCAGCCGACTGATTCTACACGACCGCCGGGACGGGGGGCGTCCCGCGCGGACCAGGGGGCCCGCCCCACCAATTTATTCGGAATCCCGGCGCGGTGGGAAAAGCATGCGACATTAGGCTTCCTGCCTGCCGGGGGGACTGGTCGTAGTCCGCCGGTACAAGGTCCACACCGGGATGGTCACAGTACCACTTACCGAGAGGTCGCGGGCTCGAAAGAAGAGACCGCCGATGCCGCTCACTTTCCATGGCTGCGAACCTCCTAACCTTATGCCGGGACCGCTTGCGGCGCGTCCTGCTTGTGCTTGCACTCCGCGTTGGGGCATTGCAGGATCGGACCGGCCTTCAACCACTTCTCGATCATGTACGGACTGCCGCACTCAGGACACTTTTCCGGCACCGGCTTGCCCCAGGCAACGAACTTGCATTCGGGGTAGCGATCGCATCCGTAGAAGGTCTTGCCCTTCCTGGAGCGGCGTTCGATGATCTCGCCTTCATTGCATTCCGGGCATTTGACGCCGATGGTCTTCTGCTTGACGTACTTACAAGTAGGATAGTTGCTGCACGCGGTGAATTCGCCGAACCGGCCTGACTTCAACACCAGGTTATTGCCGCAGTTGGGACACTTCTCGTCGAGCGGCACATCGGCCTTCTTCTGCGTGCCGCCGATCTGTTTGGTAGTCTTGCAATCGGGGTAGCCCGAGCAGGCGAAAAACGTGCCGAAACGGCCCTTTTTCAGGACCATTGGACGGCCACAGTTCTCGCAGTACTCCTCTTCGCCCTGTTCGGCCAGATTGGCGTTATCGAGATCCGGCAGGTCGACGGTGAGCTCACGAGTGTAGGTGCAGAAATTGGAATTCTTGATAGGGGCTAACACCAACCCTTCACCAGAATCCTTCAGCTCCAAAGCATCGTAGAACTGCTCGATTTGCGGATACCGTGCCTTGAATTTCTCCAACCTCAGAGCCAGCGCTTCGCGATCTGTCTGCTTGCGCTCCTCGGTGCGCTTCAGCAGATCTCCGAGCTCCTTCTGAAAGCGTAGATTGATCTTGCGCTTGCGCTCATACAACTTGCTAGCGGACTCGCCGGTGAGAAGGGCCAACTTCGCCAGATCGGTCTCGTGCCGGGCCTTGGTTTTGGCGTATCGCTCTTCCCTATCCTTATTCAAGCGTTCCTGCCGCTTGGCGATATCCTTTTGTATACCGTCGATGTCCGCGTCGGCATTTCGGGGGGAGAAATCAGGGTACCCGGTGCAGGCGAGGAAACTGCCATGCTTGCCCCACTTCACGACGAGGGGCCGGCCGCACTTCTCGCAGGTCAAGTCGGTGGGCTTTTCCATCCGCTTGATATCGGTCATGTGCGTTTCGGCGCGCTCCAGGTCGTGGAGGAAGCGGTGGTAGAAATCCTCCATCGCCTTGCGCCAATCGATCTTGCCTTCTTCGATGTCGTCCAGTTCCTCTTCCATGCGAGCCGTATAGCTCACGTCGAAGATATCGTCGAAGCTCTCGAGTAGAAGGTCGGTGACAACCATTCCCAATTCGGTGGGCGTGAAGCGGCCGGTTTCCTTCTTTACGTATTCGCGCTCCTGGATGGTAGACAGGATGGACGCGTAAGTGGACGGACGGCCCACTCCATCGGACTCCAGGCGCTTCACCAGGGTGGCTTCGTTATAGCGCGGAGGCGGCTCGGTGAAATGCTGCTCCGGCCGGATTTCCTTGAATTTGAGATGTTCGCCCTCGACGACTAACGGCAGGCGATGCTTCATCTCTTCGTCGTCTTCGTCGATCGCGTCTTTCCCTTCCTCGTAGACCTTGAGGAAGCCATCGAACTTCTTCACCGAGCCGGTGGCGCGGAAAACGTACTCCACCCCGTTCTTCCCGGCGGCGGCGACATCGATGGTGGTTTGATCGAAGAGCGCGGGCACCATCTGGGTCGCCACAAAGCGATTCCAGATCAGCCGGTACAGCTTCATCTCATCTTCCGCCAGGAACTTCTCCACGATCTCAGGAGAGAACGCCATCGACGTGGGCCGTATGGCTTCGTGGGCGTCCTGCGCGTCCTTCTTGGATTTGTAGATGTTCGGCGTGGCGGGCAGGAACTCCTTGCCGTACCGCTCGGCGATGAAGTGGCGCACGTCGGCGATGGCGTCGTCGCCGATGCGCGTGGAATCGGTACGCATGTAGGTGATCAAACCCACCGCGCCTTCCTTGCCGATCTCGATACCTTCATACAGGCGCTGCGCCAGCATCATGGTGCGCTTCACGCTAAAACGCAGCTTGCGCGAAGATTCCTGTTGCAGCGTCGAGGTGATGAACGGCGCTACCGGATTGCGCTTCTTCTCGCGGGTACCTACCGACTTGACTACGTAATCGGCGGCCTCGAGCTGAGCCACAATATCGTCGGCAGCGGCCTGTGCGGCTACCTCAGGCGTCTCTTCGTTGGCTTTGATCAGGCGGGCGGCGAGGATGGGCGGCTTCTTTGCCGCGAGATCCACATCGATAGTCCAGTACTCTTTCTTCTCGAAGGCGCGAATTTCGCGCTCCCGTTCCACCACCAGGCGGAGTGCGACGGTCTGCACACGGCCAGCCGACAAGCCACGCCGCACCTTATCCCAGAGAAGGGGAGAAATCTTATAGCCAACCAGGCGATCGAGCACACGGCGGGCCTGCTGGGCTTCTACCAGCGCCACATTCACCTGTCCGGGCTTTTCGAACGCCTTGTCTATGGCCTTCTTGGTGATTTCGTTGAACATCACGCGGTAGATCTTGGGTCCGTTCTTGCGGTCCCCGAGCTCTTCCTGCAGGTGATAACAGATGGCCTCGCCCTCGCGATCGGGGTCGGCAGCCAGGTAAATTTCGTCGACGTTGCGGGCGGCAGCCTTCAATTCGGCGATGAGTTTCTTCTTGCCTTCGATAGTGACGTAGTGCGGCTCGAAGCCGTGTTCAATGTCCACCGCGAGATCGTTCTTGGGCAGATCCTTAATATGACCGAGGGAAGCTTTGACGACAAACTGCTTGCCCAGGTATTTGTTGATGGTCTTCGCCTTCGTCGGCGATTCCACGATTACCAGAGCTTTCGACATAGTAAACTTTCGGAATGCGGCGCCCTTCGCCGCGTTAACGTAAATGATTGCTGAATACCCAGCGACGTTACCACACTTTAACAAAGTTCTTGCCGGGGAGCTGTTTCACCAAGCCTAGCATCTCCAGCTCGAAAAGTGCGGCGATGAGCTCCGACGGCGACGTATCTTCCACTTTTTCAAGGAGATCGTCGAGATGTACGGCGATATCCACTTGCAGCGAGGCAAGCAGGCGGCGGGCCACATTGCCGAGCTCCGACACCGGGTCCATAGATAAGGATGCCGGGTCCCCCGTTCCGGATGCACCTTGCTCCGCGAGGATCCTCTGCTTGCCTCTATCAATAAGATGCCGGCGGGATTCAGCAGGTAGTTCGGAGACCACGTCATTCCAGTCTTGTACCAGCTTCGCCCCCTGTTTTATCAACAGGTTAGGCCCCCACGCCAGCTTATTGGTGATATTTCCAGGGACCGCGAAAACCTCGCGGCCCTGGTCCATCGCCAGCTTGGCGGTGATCGCCGATCCGCTGTATTGAGCGCCCTCCACCACCAGCACTCCGAGGCTGATCCCACTGATAATTCGGTTGCGAACCGGAAAATTTTGCGGAAATGCCGTCGCGCCCATGGGAAATTCGGAGATAATCAGGCCTTTCACCGCCAATTCGCCCGCCAGTTTGCGATTCTCCGCGGGGTATACGATGTCGACGCCGCAGCCCAGCACCGCGACCGTATCGCCGCCGGCAGCGAGCGTACCTTTGTGCGCCGCCGTATCGACGCCGCGCGCCATCCCGCTTACAATGGTGAGCCCGGCATGAGACAAATCGCCAGCCAGCCGCTCGGCGACCGCTAGCCCGTAGGGCGTGGGACGTCTCGTGCCCACCACGGCGACGGCCAAAGATTGCAGCAACTCCACTCGTCCGCGAGCGAACAACAGAATGGGCGGATCGAAGATCTCGCGCAGCGCCTGGGGATACCGCGGATCGCCCATGGTGATGAGGACGGCGCCGGATTCCGCCATCTTGTCGTGCTGCCCGGCGGCATCTTCGAACGTGATCCCGCTGGCGACGGATTGCGCTACCGCACCGCTAACGCCGGCGCCTTCCAGTTCCGTGCGGGAAGCCCGGAAAATGGCCTGCGGAGTGCGGAAGCGGTCGAGCAGCTTTGCGGATGTTCGGGTGCCGAGGCCCGGAACTAACTTCAGAGCGAGCCAATAGAGCTCCTCATCCCGGCTCATTACGAATGGAGGCATGCTGGTGATGGCTGACCTCTACGCTAGCAGCCGGTGCCGGGAATACGCAACTTGGGGGAAACTCGGTGGCAAGATATTTCACCACGGAGCCACAGCGCGGCAAAGCCGCAAGCTTTCAGCTATCAGCTGTCAGCGGTCAGCTTTGAGGCTTTGGCTTGTCTGGCTCTCGGGAACGGCCAGCGCAGAATCGTCGCGGTCCGCGAGGAAACGAAGATTTAGCAGTACAGAGAAACTCATAAACTTAGGGTCGGGCGGCTCGGACAGTAGCGGGCCTTCTCTCCTCGTAGTTTTGAGATCGCAGAGGGGACGGAGAACACGGAGAAACCCGAAGCCCTGGAGTTTCTGGCGAGCGCCCCTGACGCGCCTACGGCGCTCACGATGGATCCGCCGACTGAGACGGCAATTGGCTTTTGGCGGTTAGCGATTGGCTCTCTTGCGCCTGCGGCGCCAGCCATGCGGGACTGGCGTGAATTGGAAGAGATCCGCGAGCAGGCAGAGTGGTCAGGTTTGGAGTGCTGGCCTTCGGCTGTTGTCTTCCCGTCCTTGGGGACGGCACGTGCAGAATCGTCGCGGCCCACAGGAAACGAAGAATGAATGGGACAGCCCCAAAGAGAACTGCTTCGGGACTAAGCGTGGTGGCAGGACGCGGCTTACTTTGATATTGAGAGCAGGGAGGTTAGAGAGGCCACAGAGAAGAATCATTAACCGCAGAGAGACGGTAGAGGCACTCAGGCGAACACAAAGTCAAAGCCGGAGAGCGATTTCGCGATGCCTTGCCCACACCGCGCCGGCAGTCCCGTCCGTGCTCTCCGTGTTCTCGGGTTTTGACTCTGTACTACTAATTCTTCGTTTCTTTGTAGGCCGCAAAGATTCTGCACCGGACGTCCGCGGGAGGCAGCCAAATCCAGAGCCGACGGCCAACTCCAAAAGCTGACCGCTGAAAGCTGAGAGCTTGCGGCGAAGCCGCATTGTGTTCCTGTACTACTAATTCTTCGTTTCTTTGCGGGCCGCGCCAATTCTGCATTGGCTGTCATCGAGAGGCCGAGAAGCCAACAGCCAAAAGGGCCAGCGCCCAATAAACTGACCGCTACAAGCCACTCACTCAGGGTTTGCGGCTTGCCGCTCCGCGTCTCCGTGGTGAAGGCCGTGGTTGCGGCCCCGATCGCCATAGATATCACGGCTGGCCCGGACATCGCGGCCCGCATTCCAATTGCGCTGTTTATGGCCCGATCAACGACGTGTTCGGTACGCCATGCGACGTCAGCTCTGACCGCAGGCAAGTTCCTGAGCTATTCGGGCTGATCAGCTTCGGCGGACATACCATCGCGGTGGCCGCTAATCGGTGGGCCGAGTAAAACGGCTACGAGCGGCGCCCAAACCGTACTTCTGGCTCAATGCCACCAAATACAGACAACCTGAGCGCGGTCGCCATTTCAACAAACACACCTGGTAGTACACCCGCCAGTGGGTCAGCCTGACAACCCTTTATGTCCCCCGGACCGACGTTAGGCCTTCTCTTCTTTGAGACGGTGGTATTCGGCCCAGCGTTTTTTCTGAGCGGCTGCAATGCGCTTGCGCGCGGCTGTGCTCATCGAGCGTTTCTTCCCGGGCACTGCTGCGGCAGTTGCCTTGGGCGACGCGGATGGCGATTTGCCACCTAGTTGGCGCCGAATATCGGCGATTTTTTCAGCGAGTTGGTCCGCTTGGTGTTGATACCCGATTAGCGCAGCTTCCAAAAGGGCATTGTCAGAAGTAGTCATCGGGCTAAGTGTATCATAGACAGATCGCAAGTGAGCCAAAATTCTACCTGAGACCAAGCGGTAGCAGTCCTGGGAATGCCCTACTGCGAGTCACCCGTGAGGACAAGACTGTCTACTGTGACCGTGAGTCTTAGTACTTGCCGGGTTGGACGCAGGTGGCGGCACCAACCTCCGGTGACACTCAAGAGCGCAGCGTATGCCGCCAGAGACGAGAGAGAAACACAACGGCTATGGCCACTGCCCAGATCCCGCAGACCATCGGAAGGTAGTCTTCCCGCAGCCACCAACATAAACCGATCGTTATAATTCCGAAGGCAATCCAGATTGAAATCAGCAGTGGCAAGCCGGCGCTCCAGCCGGCAGACGGCGGTTTCGGCACGGCAGGTTCAAAAGCCTGCGCCGGCGCCCAGTGCGATTGGTCGAGTAACGCGGCAGAGAGGGCCGCAGAGCGGACATAATTGCACAGTCCGCCCGCCTCTATGAGATTAGCGGCAACCAATAAAGAGATCTCCGGCCGGACTTCGTCAACGGATTTAACAATTGACATTTCTAACTTTTGAGTAGCGTCTGCGAGCCTGCCCTCCGCATGCAGCCTGGCAGTAGCGCCGAGCTGGCTGAGCAACTGTTCCAGGTTAGGACGGATGGATGCAAGCGATGGATTCGACGGTAGAGTTTCCGAGCGGGCCGGATCGAGGCCTGCGAATTGGCGCAGCAGGTCAAGCGCGTGGCCGGTGTTTTGAGCAGTGACAGCATCGCCCGCGGCACGGAGCAAGTGGTCCGCGCGGGCGACGTCAGCAGCTTGCAGAGGAAGTTCCAGGATCCGCAAAATGCGGGTAAGGTCGGACTGCGATAGCTCGCCAAGAAGGGCGGTGACGGAATCGCCGGCTATTGGCGCGCTACGCCCCAAAGCCGGCGGTAAGTTCGCGGACAGGTTTACGGGATTCGGGGTGGCGCGTTCCGGGCCTGATGCTCCCATTCCGGCTGCCGACACTTCCATCACTCGATTTAAGCATATGTATCGCGACACCGGTTGGAGCTAGTGTACTGCGTCGGAAATCCTGACAACTATCGTGGGGCAGACTTCAGTCTGCGGAGGGCTTGAGCCCTCCCTCCCGCGCACGGTATGACAGCTGCGATAGGCGGACTGAAGTCCGGGGTCCCCTCTGGGGAGGGCTGAAGCCTGCCCCACGGTGAGGTTCCAGCCAATTCGGATAATCGGTATTCTGCATGACTCGCTACACTAGTACCGTTCCCCAAAAAACCTGCGTTCTTGTGGCATACGTGTAAACCTCCTCCGTGATACGCCCGTCTCAAACGGTGGCGCGCTAACATTCTTTTTGAGGAAAACGCCGGTGTTCACAGGAGTGGGCGATGCGCAGAAATTTTCGCGGCCGTGTCTTGTCTATCCGAGTGCTTTTACTAGTACTGGCCTCTCCACTAGTCATCCAGTCTCAGAGCCCGCGATCCCGGGCGATGATTACACAACCAAATTACTGAGCTTGTGCTTACCGATTATGGGAATGGACTTGGACTTCACCGTGGGGCAGTCCGCAGCGGGTGGGCGATCCCGAGCGGGAACGTCGCTAGCGCCAGTAAGCCACCGCACAGGGAAGCAAACCGGCGGGATTGCCTGCAAGCAGTTCTGCTCCACAGTTTGCCCGGTGATTTCCAGCCTGTGGTTACTGCAGAGCCCTCTCCGGAGGAACCCCGGACTTCACTCCGTCTGTGGTAGCTTACACATTATTCGCGGGAGGGATGGCTTAAGCCCTCCGCAGACTGAAGCCCGCCCCACGGGAGATCGGCGGGAGAACTGCGTCTACGCGTGACTCCTTACGGAATGCAGGGAATCGGCTTTGCTGAACCGCGACCAGGTGAAGCCATAAAACGCCACAAAGGCGAAACAGAATGTGGGCACGATGAAGCCGCGTGACATGTCGTACTTGTCGGCGACCGCGCCCATCAGCTTGGGCAGCACCGCGCCGCCCATGATCGCCATCACGATAAATGAGGAAGCTTTCTTGGCGCGCGCGCCGAGTCCGAAAATGCCAAGGGCGAAGATTGTGGGGAACATAATCGACATGAAGAAGTAAGTCAGGAATACGCAGATGACGGATAGCCATCCCAGCTTGCAGAAGACCAGGATGGTGGTGACGACGTTCATCAGCGCGTAGATGCCGACCATCTTATGCGCGGAGAATCGCTTCAGCAGGAAGGCGCCCGACGCGCGGCCCAGCAGGAAACACATCGAACCGACCGAGGCGAGGTTGGACGCGCCCTTATTGCTCAGCGAGAGGAAGCCGCCCTGATGCGTGTCGAACCAGCCGCCCAGCCAGTCCTGCAGCGGGCCCATGTGGGCCGCGAACCCCGTCATCCCCGCGCCCCAGGATACCGGCATGGCGGGCGGTTCGGTCGTCATGTAGTTGATGAAGAAACTGAAAATGCCGGCCTGCGCCGCCACATAGAGGAACTGCGCCACCACGGCCATCACGAAATGCGGATGCGACCAGATGGAATGGGAAGCGCCGGGCGTGGAATCGTCGAGGTGGTAGTCGTCGGGCGCCTTGATGTCGGGGACGCGGGCGAAAAAGAAGACGGCGGCGAGCACCACCACCACGCAGCCGATGGCCGCATACGGAATGTAGAGCGTCTGGCTGCCGGTGCTGCGGCCCGCGAGATCCTTGGAGTAAAAGTACATGCTGCCGATGATCGGTCCGAGAATCCAGCCGACGCCGTTGCAGGACTGCGCCAGATTGATGCGCGTGGCGCCGTATTGCGGGTCGCCCAGCACCGTGGTGTAGGGGTTAGCGATGGTTTCGAGGAACGTGAGGCCGGTGGCGATGACGCAGACGCCGACCAGGAATCCGACGAATGCCATGGTTGGCGACACCCCGCCTCCGTGAGCGAGGTCACTGATGTGAGTCGCGGGGATGAACCAGAACCCGCCTACGGCGACCAGCAGGAGACCGGCGATGATGCCTCCCTTATAACCCAGTTTGACCGCCAGCCAGCCGGCCGGCATGGCCATCAGGAAGTAGCCGAGATAGTGCGCGAACTGCACCCAGGCGGATTGCGCTTTGTTGAGGTTGAGCTCCTCCTGAAAGTGCTTGTCCATCACGTCGATCATGCCGTTGCAGACTCCCCAGAGGAAAAATAGGGAGCTGACCAGGATGAAGGTGAAGACTAGATTGGCGCCGTCGGGACCGATGAAGAGACGTTTCTTTTCCGGGCTCATTGGTAGAGAACGATTCTAACAGGGCGAACGACGCGGCGCATCCAGGGACGATAGCGCTAAAGTAATGGCTCTCAGCCGTCAGCTGTCAGCTCTCAGCTTTTGGCTTTGGTGCGATAGCCGGGAAGGCGGAGTGAATCGGCGCTATAACCAAGAAAAGGCGGACCGCGAGGGTCCGCCCTTTGGACAAGGTGAAGCGTGTGCTACGAGTGCAGTTTACTGCCCGGCGGGAGACGCGGTAGCGCCGCCAGTGGGGGCGGACTTGCCGGCGTCCAGATGGTCCCAGTTGACGATGGCGTTGAAGGCCAGCGAGTACGAGCCTTGCGACTGCCAGCGCCAGAAGGGACGAAGCGCGAACATCACGATGTGGCCCTTGCCGAGAGGCGCGTCGATGGCCAGAGCGCGATTCTCGATGGTCGACCCGCCCGCCAGCGTGCCGGAAAGCAGCATGTCGTTGGCATTTGAGGGGAAGCGCAGAATCACGCGCGCGGCATCCGGATTGGGGCCGCCGCGTCCACCACGGCCTCCGCCACCGCCTCCAAAACCACCGCCCGCCGCATCGGGAGCGCCCGCAGCCGCAGCAGCCGCAGCAGCAGCACCGCGGCCGCGGCCACGACCGCCGCCGGCCGGAGCTACATTGGCCGTCGGCGCCGCATCGCCCGGCTCCAGAGGCGAGGTGTGAATGGGCGTCGCATTGGGAGTCACATTCTGGCCGATCACCTGGCCCTCGGATGTGACTCGGCCAGATCCGCCGCGCCCTCCACCACCGAAGCCCCCCGCACCGCCGCCGCCGGCGACGTTGAAGACCGGATCCTGGCTGAAGTAGATCGGCAGGTCCTTACCGTCGTACCCGTAGGCGATGGGGCTCTTGAGATCGGCGAAAACGCCGCGCAGAATGGCGCCGCGCGCGAACAGATCGGCGGGATGTTCCACCGTGACGCCGGCGCCGAGATCGTACTCCGCCATCATGGAGGCGGTGGAACCTTCGGTGATCAGCGTGCCGCCTTCCTGCACGAACTTGGAGAGCTCAAGCAGGCCTTCGAAGCCCATGCCGCCGCGAATATCGTCGGCAGAATCGAGCGCGCCGAGATTGGGCGTCAGCTCGCTCTTCTTGTAAGGAATCGGTTGGGCGCCGCCGACACCGGCCAGCATGGACTGCGCATTGCCGCCGACCGTGGGGAAGACGATCACGTCGTACTTGGAGCGCAGGCTGCCGTCGCGCAACAGCTTGTCGGCGAAGTACGTGTAGGGGATTTTGTAGTAGTCGAGCGCGGCGCGCGTCCAGCCTTCGTTCTGCGTGCTGCTCCAGGAGTGCACGTAGCCGATGCGCGGGGTGGTGAGCGCGTGCGTCTTCACCGTGGGCGCTGAGGAGACAGCCCAGGCCGAGAGTCCGAGCTCTTTCAGTTGCGGCTCAATGGCGGCGCGGTCGGCGTTGGGAATGATGAACGCACCGGCGCGGAATTTGTGTCCACCGGCTTCGAAATCCTCCTCGGCGGCCATCATGCTGAGCTTGGTATTGCGGAAACGGAAAGCCGTGAGATTGTTGTCGGCGGTGTGATCGACGATCAGGGTCGCTCCCGTACCGTCGATGCCCCCGGCGGCGTGCGCTTCCGAGGCGATCAGGGTCATGGGCTTCTGCAATACCGACGCGTCGGTGAGCGGAACCAGCTTCACGTCGCGCATGTATTGCATGGTCCAACCGGTGTCGTCATACGGGTTGGGATTGCCCACGGGATAGTTCTGCACGGCGAAGTACATGTCGGCGAGAGTGCGATAGGGCTGGTCGGCGCGAACGATGAAATCGCCGGCGGCCACGTCGACGTTGCCGGCTTTGAAGGCAGAATCGGCGCGGCTGATTTCGACTCCCTGGGTGCGGAGGTCGTTCACCATGTCGGCGGCGTCGGCCTTGCGGCGCTGTCCGGCGGGGATCAGCCAGGCGTAGGTCGGGCCGTTCTTGCCCTTGTCGATGGAACGTTTGTTCTTCAGGTAGTAATTCTCCAGGTAGAGTTCCTTGTTCTTGGCCACTTGGTTCATGGCGATCAGCAGCGCCGATTCCTGAATGTTGGTGTTGTTGCGCGGTCCCCAGGCGATCGACGGCAGCGGCGGATTGGGCCGGAACCATTCGCGGCTGGTGGTGGTGGCGGGCAACGTCAGGTTGGGATTGACGTCCGGCCCGTAGCTCTGCACTTCGTAGAAGCGGCCGAAGGAATTGTGCGTGAGGGCGATCCAGAAAAGGTAGTTGGGCACCCACCCGTCGTAGAAGCCGTAGGTGAACACGCCGGGGACGCCGCGCTTGGCCATCTCCATGACTTCGGTTTCGCCCAGCAGCCACCACTCGTCGATGGCGATGGCGTCGAGCGAGGTGTTGTACGGCCCGGTGCCGGTGGACACGTAGAGGTAGGACTGCGCTTCATGCAGATCGTGCAGGATGGTGGGGTGCCAGTCGAGCACGGCCTTGGTGAAATTCTGCGTGCACTTCAAGAACTGGCCCATGCCGTCGCGGTTGTTGTCGTGCTGCACATACTTGCCCCAGTACATCATGAGGTTGTTGCGCGGCGCGCCGGTCTTCTTGCTGGCGTAGTAGGCGTCGACCACTTTTTCGCGGCCGTCGACCTCGATCACGGGAGTGATCAGGATGATGGCGTTGTTGCGGATGTTCTGGATGAACGGCGTCTCTTCAACGATCAGGCGGTAGGCCAGCTCGATGAGCATCTCGGGTCCGCCGGTCTCGGGCGAGTGAATCCCGCTGGCGGCGTAGTAGATCGGCTTGGCGGTGTGGATCAGCTCCTGGGCGCGCGCCTCGCTGGTCTTGCGGGGGTCGCCGAGCTCGGCCAGCATACCCTTATATTTATCGAGCGAGGCGATGGTGGCCTCGTCGGCAATGGCGAGGACGACCTCTTCCTTGCCCTCCTCGGTGGTGCCGAGGGTCATATATTTGCAGCGCTTGGACGCCTTCGAGAGTGCGTCATAGTAGCGGTTGATGTCCTTGGCGTAGGTGAGCTCGCCGGGGGTGCCGGGAATGCGCCCGAAGAATTTAAGGGGCGACGGCACGGTATCGGACGCGGGCATGTGGTCCACGTATTCGGTGGTGATGCGCGGATCTTGCAGGTACTGCTTGATGAGTTTGGTGTACTCCTCGTCGAGTTTCTGGGGCGCGGGCTCGGCTGCTGCCGCGGGGGGCTTGGTTTTCCTGGTCTGCGCTTGGGCGACCATGGTTCCGGGTATCAGGGCTAGCGCCAGCAGAGTACGACTGACGGTAGTTGCACGACTTCTCATAGACAGGGTCCTTTCTGGGATCTATGAGTGATATCGCTTTCGGGGGGCGGGTGTCAAGGCGAGCCGCGGCGGGCCGCGTCTCGCTGCTGTTGGCCTTTGGCTTTTAGCTTTTGGCTTTTAGCTTTTGGGCTGTCGCCCCGCGGAGAGGCCGTTGCCAGCCAACAGCTCTCCACTGACTGCTCGCCGGTCTCTTGCTTTTCACGCCGGTCAAGGCGGAGCGCAGCAGGCGCTCGAGAGAGCCAACAGCTAACAGCCAAAAGCCAATGGCCGCTCCAGTCAGCGAATCCATGGTGAGCGCAGCAGGCGCGTCAGGGGTGCTACTCGCCAAAAGCTAACCGCTGCCACCATTAGCTGTGCCGCCATGTGATAGACTCGACTTTCCTTCATGACGGAGACTTTTCAGCAACTCTTCGGTTCGGTTGAAGGCATACGAACCTTTCGGGCTCCGGGCCGCGTAAATCTGATCGGAGAACATACCGATTACAACCTCGGGTTCGTCCTTCCCGTAGCGCTTGATTTGGCCACCACCATCGCGATGGCGCCGTCCCGCGATGGGATGGTGCGCTTTTACTCGGAGCAACGGCAGGAGCTGCGCCAGTTTAAGGTAGAGGACATTGCCTCTCTCGCGCCGGCGCACGACTGGTCCGACTATCCGATCGGCGTGGCTCGTGAGCTCATTCTCGCGGGTTTCCCCATCTCGCCGTCCAATCTGCTCATCGCGAGTACGGTCCCGGAAGGTTCCGGGCTGAGCTCCTCGGCGGCGCTGGAAGTCTCGTCCGCCTTGGCATTGCTTCATGGCCGAACGTTAAATCCCATGGAATTGGCGCTGCTTTGCCAGCGCGCCGAACGCAACTTCGTGGGCATGCCTTGCGGCATCATGGACCAGTACATTTCGGTGTTTGGCAAGAAAAACTGTGCCGTTGAAATCGACTGCCGCAGTCTGGGGCATCGCCTGGTGGCATTGCCGGACGGCATTGCGTTCGTCGCGGTGAACACCATGGTGAAGCATGCGCTCGCTAGTTCGGCCTATCGCGAGCGGGTGGCGGAATGTGCCGCCGCGGTGGAGGGACTCCGTAAGCAGTTTCCGTCCGTCGAAAGTTTGCGCGACGCTTCGCCGGAGCAATTGACGAGCGTAACGCTTCCGGATGTGGTCGCCAGGCGCGCCCGGCACGTGGTCACCGAGGACATACGTGTTGGCCAGTTCGTGGAGGCCAGTGCGGCGGGCAACCCGCGGCAAATGGGCCAATTGATGCTCGAATCCCACGCCAGCCTGCGCGACGATTATCAGGTGAGCTGCGACGAGTTGGATTACCTGGTGGATGCCGCCATGCGGATCGATGGGGTCTACGGCTCGCGGATGACTGGTGGTGGATTCGGTGGCTGTACGGTCACGCTGGTGCGTGCCGGTGCTGCCGCGCAATTCGAGGAGCGGATCACGGCGGCGTATGAGGCCGGGTTCGATGTCACACCGCTGGTCTACCAGTGCCGGCCTTCGGATGGCGCCGCCGAGTTGTAGATGGCGTTGCGCATGCCCGCCTGGGTGAATCTTCCCAACCTGCTGACCTTGGTTCGCTTGCTGATGGTCCCAGTGGTGGTCCATTACATCGTGGACGGGCGCTACCTGCTGGGAGGTTGGCTGTTCGGGGCGGCGGCGTTTACCGACATTCTCGACGGTCTGGCGGCGCGGGGCTTGGGCGGCAGCACGCCAGTGGGGGCTTACCTCGACCCGATTGCCGACAAATGCCTCCTCAGCGGAGTTTACCTGGCGCTTGCCTGGGCTCATGTGTTGCCGTGGTGGCTGGTTGCCATCATCTTTGGGCGTGACATCTACATCCTGGCAGGGGTGGCGCTATTCATGCTTTTCACCTCGATTCGCGGCTTTCCTCCCAGCATTTGGGGCAAGGTGTCGACTTTTGTCCAGATCTGCACTGCAGTGATCTGGATGGCGCGGGTCATTTACGGAACTCGTGTGTTGGCTGAGGTCTCGTCTGCAATGCTATGGCCCTGCGTGGGTTTTACGATTTGGAGCGGTCTCGATTACACTTGGAAGGGCATCCTGGCGTATCGGAAATATTGACGCCACTCTCGCGTGGGAGTAGGCTAAAATTACGGGATTGTTTATGACTCGCTATACCCCCGCACAACACTATACTTGGTTTGGTCTCGGCGCCGTGGTGTTGACGGGGTCTTTCGCCTGGGTTGCGGCCAGCTACCACCTGCCTTGGGTGTTCGCTCCCACCGCGTTGGCAGCGCTCACTGCGGTGCTGCTGCTCCTGATGGCGTTTCGTCCGGCGATCGAAACTCACGAAGGATACCTGGCGATCGGCAAGCGAATCATTCCCTGGATGGATATCCGCCGTCTGGACCGTACCGCCTGGAATCCGCCGCTGGTTGTCCGTGTCACCCTGTTTGACGATTCCCGTCTGCTGCTGATTTATCCGGGCGATGTGGACGCCTGCAACAGCCTGTTGCGGCACTTGCGGCGATATTCCCGCGACGCCCTGATCGACGGGATCCCCTACCGCCAGTATTGGGGTGAGGTCCTGGCCACCGGAGGGGAACGCAAGCAGCCCCCCCCGCCGCGCTATCGGATCCTGCGCCCGGAAGACGAAGCCGAAGTGGAACGCCTCTATCAGCGGCTCAAGACTGTCGGTAATCTCGATCAGAAGAATTCCACGGACGAGAAATAGTTCGTGGCAGTGCGTAGTTTTCGCCCCCGGTTCCTGCTGTTTCTGGCAGCGCTAGTCGTCTTGGTATTCCTCACTCGCTCGTGGTGGTTAGCGGGCTTGGGCTATGCCTTGGTCCACGACGAGAGTCCCGGAAAGGCAGATATAGCGGTGGTGTTGGCCGGGGATGCGTACGGTCGCCGGATCCTCAAGGGCGGGGAATTGGTGCGAGCGGGTTACGTCCCGGCCGTATTGGTCAGCGGTCCGCGGACTGCATACGGTCAACACGAATCCGATTTGGCGATCCCTTTCGTGGTGCGCCAGGGCTTCCCCGCGGAGTGGTTCATTGCGTTCCCGAATAGCAGTCTCTCCACCCGCGATGAAGCCGCCGCTGTCCTGGGGGAGTTGCGCCGCCGCAATGTGAAGAGCTTCTTACTGGTTACCAGCGACTACCACACCGCGCGCGCCCGCCGCCTTTACCTGACAGTGGAGCATGCCTCCGGCGGTGGTCCGCAGTTCCGTACGGTGGCGGCTCCCGATGAGTATTTCCACGCTAACTCCTGGTGGCGGAGCCGCGAAGGTCAAAAAATCGCCTTCTTCGAATGGAGTAAAACTTTTGCCACGGCGCTTGGTTACTGACCATGTGGGAGTCACTCGGTACCGTTCGTAAATACTTATGGCGTTACCGCCGCGGTTTTGCGCTGGGCATTCTCTGCCTGATTCTGAAAGACCTGGCCCAGGTGAGCCAGCCTCTGGTGATCGGCCGTGCGGTCGATTCTCTCAGCGGTGCGGCATCCGGCCGGGCCCCGACGCTATTCCTCCGCTACGTGGTCTATCTGCTCATCTTCGCCGTGCTGAAAGGTGTCTTTCAGTTCGGCATGCGGGTGAT
>Ga0182030_10009946_pt1 | contig 19396 bp, 11 predicted proteins | sample 812S3MmetaG_FD_121299 | JGI IMG/M metagenome (GOLD analysis project Ga0182030, IMG submission 121299) | Permafrost microbial communities from Stordalen Mire, Sweden - 812S3M metaG (Illumina Assembly) | ecosystem: Environmental > Terrestrial > Soil > Wetlands > Permafrost | place: Sweden... | reverse complement strand
TAGGGGATGCTACCAGTTCGCCGGACGGGGCGCGAACATTAGCGCCCATTTCCGCTGTGGACTACAGTTCACTGGCACCGATGAAGCTCTCCTGGTATAACAACAATACCCGGCTCATAAATGTGTTAAGTGTATATAACGGCCTAATAGACTTCGGCAATACGACCTCGCTAGAGGCTGCAATAGCCGGAAGTACTGATACTACTGGATTATATAAAACACTGAAAGGGGGAAGCCCTTACATTTCCGAAGCAGCTTTGAGGACAGTGGCTGACGACGCTGCGCTGCCGTATTATTCGATGATGAAAATTATGAAGATGAACCCGGACGACCTGAGGGACAATAATTTCATTGCCTACATGAATGGCGACTATAGTTTTACAACTGCAGATATGGACACACTGCTACTTTACGCCAACAACACAACATCGCGCACAGTTTTAGAAGATTCGATAGCCTTGGCGCAGGATACTATGGATGCAATGACAAACTTAATCATGATGGCGCTAAAAACTCCCATTGATACCAACGTGAGCGTAAACGATACTACTGGCGCGGGCATCTGCTTAGACACCACATCCGTGTATTATGGCTTAGACAGTAATAGTATCTATTTGGGTTTAGACAGCATAGATGCCTGGCTGAAGAACATTGGCAATGTGTGGAGCAGGTATGAAAGGGTCGGTTATTACAGTTTTATGGGCGACAATACTACTGCTGCCTCAATTTTCACAGCCATGGGTAGCGAGATACCTTCCATATCTCCAGATAGGACTGTTTATAATACTTATGCAAACATCGAGGATGTTTTATTTACCGGAGGAACCGACAGCGGGAAAATATATACTTTAGACAGTGCCCAAATTGCCGCGTTAGATGTAACTGGCCAGCCGGGCTTCACGTATAACAGCGCTAGTGTGGTCGGGTTTAACATCAGTTTAGCCGGAAGGACAGGCGGAGGCGCTGTGGGACCTTATCCAGAGTCCTTAGCAATACCCTGCGCGGCGTATATGATAGTCACTGATTTCCCAGCTGACAGGCATGGAAATGGTTCGACCCCGCAATCACCGCCTCCCATTATTAATATAAATGCAGCCAATGGAAACAAGCAATTTTCCGCTTACCCCAACCCAACCAGCGGCATCGTTACTTTCGCTTACAACATACAAGATGGCTCGAACGGTATTACTATAGCCATTACCAACATTGTGGGTGAAAATGTGGCAACTATACAAACAGCCAATAACAATGGAAGCGCAAATTGGGACCCAAGAACACTGTCTCCGGGAGTATATATCTACCAGGCCAGCGATGTGAAAGGGATCATTAGTAAGGGAAAGATAGTCGTGGAGAAGTAGAGAATTTATGCAGATACATTAAAAGTCATCTTTGTTAAGAAAAAACAAAGATGACTTTTTTATTTCCCCACGAATTGTAGTAGATAGTGAATCCATTCAACAATTTATTTCAACATTGTGCTTGGATTGTGTGTGGAGCGGTAAAAGGTGCCCACAGCGGTGCGTTGGTTGAAGTGGCTGCAAGCATTGCGGCCACTTGGCAGCAGCAAGCCTACAAAGCGAAATGAACACAGTGAATGGAGCTGCAAGCGCCAAAGTCTGGGGCAGATACAACAGCATGACACAGGAATGCTGTATCTGCACAGTGAAAGAGTTTGCGTGGCATCCCCTTTAGCCGGTGAGTAGGCCGGAATACGCTACGGCCTGGCAGCAAAACTCTTGAACGCAGACTTTGGCAAGCGCAGGCTTGCACATACGAGGGCTGCGTAGGTGCTTGAGGCTCTGTGAGCGAATGAGAACGCGCCGGACTGGTGTGTTTGAAATGAGGGAGCAGCAAAGCCGAAAGGACCGGGAGCAGCCATGAGCCGGTGGTGTGAAGCTGCAAAGAGTGTGACAGGCCGTTCCTGGAGGTGTTGATTCCAAGCGATAGCATGGTATCAATGCCGTACAGGAAAAACAACCTCTTGCGCTGCTTCCCTTGAAATCAAAACAGCGCATGTGGTTGTTTTAGGCATGGCGCATTATTTGCCGAGCATCAACGGAGAATTCCTATGAACCAGTGTTGATGGCTGGTGATGGTGCTAAATTGAAATACTGCCGCTGGGTATTAGTCAATAAGATGCGTTTTCATTTCTTGATAGTGTATTGATTGCGCAAAGGAATATTGATAAAGTTAAATCAGGGAACTGGAGCCAGGGTTAATTATGAACTGTATTTTAACGCTGTGTAGGCTGTTTTAAGCGATAACTGAATTTTGAACTATACACTATAGCCACGCAAAACAGTAAGCGGGAAATTTGGAGTAATGTGGAAAAAATGTTTGACGTTGTTTGTTTTTATTATCCATAGGTTGCAATTGATAATACGAATAAATGTATATTGCGGGTAAAATATTTTTATATGATATTGGGTACAAAAATAAAAAATGGCGATTTGGATTTGGTTTCATCAGGTACAATTGTTATTAATTCAAAAAATCCTACATCAATAACACTGACAGACGATGGCGATCCTATAGAGTTAATTATCAAATTTGACTATAGCGAAAGCAAAGAACCGAATAGCGTTATAAGGAATGGTGGTGCTAATATCACCGAAATATTATTGACCAACTTTCGTGATCCGATAGGTGTTGTTAGTTCTATACCATGGCCAATTGGCTATGCTTTCAACAGAGAATTGCTTTTTCTTTATCAGATTAGTAGTCATTTCGATGAGCGGTTCGATAAGGAATCACAAATTAAAGTGATGAATTATTCATTTTATCTTGGAAAGGAGGTAACAAATGGCTAGGGCAAATAATGATTTTGATGCTTTAAATGAAGCGTTAAATCAACACAAAGACAGGGTTGGAGATGGACTCAATAAAAAACTTGATAAAATGGATTTCTATTGGATATTGGGCGGCATCGTCGGAGCATTTATATTGTTCGTGGCAGTAGTTTATTCATTGTCCTATTCTGAAATAATAACCGATGTAAAAGATTTAAAAAATAGGAATATTGCAACGGATAAAAGACTTGACAAAATAGATTTTAGTTTAGATAAACATCCGCATTGAAATGGTGTAAACAAATTAGTAAGCCCCGCTGATTATAGCAGTCAACAGGTTTTTTTATATAAAAAAGTCGGGAGGGAGGCAAAAATATAATCTAGTTAAACATTCTATAGATAATTACCTGATTTAACAGCATGTTGATTAAAGACAAGTAAGCGTAAACGATTCAAAATGTACGGTAAAGTGTACCGTAAATAAAAATAATAGGCTGCAATCGATTGATTAGCAGCCTATTATATTATTTCTCAGTAGTCCCGACTGGATTCGAACCAGGACAAACAGTACCAAAAACTGTTGTGCTACCGTTACACCACAGGACTAAAACCAGCGTAGCGGGCTGCAAAGTTAATTATGCAGCCTTAATAAAACAAACATTTTTTAGCCCATTTACACACATAAGCATGTTAATATCAATGCATGGTGGATGATATTTTTTATGTGCGTCCTGTTTTTTATCTTAGTTTTGTAAAGGTCTAATTCAATTTCCTCCAAACTTATGTCACAAGCGGCAAACCCGCGTCAGTACGTTATTAGCTTTATATTTATAGGTGTCGCATCTGTAATACTGCTGCGCCTTTTTTTTCTGCAGAACTTCGAGGCAAAGTATAAAATACTGGCTAATGACATCGCCATATATAAAAAGGTGGTTTACCCTCCACGCGGTGTTATTTATGACCGCAAAAAGAAGATAATGCTGTCTAACAGTATTGTGTATGACCTGATGGTAACCCCACACAACATTCCTAAGACTTTTGATACGGCACAGTTTTGCGCAGCCTTGGATATTGATGCTGCCACTTACGCAGCTATCATGAAGAGAGTGCAGGAAAGGAATATAGACGTGCGCCAAAGCCCTTTTATGGAGCAACTGAGCCAGGAGCAGACTGCACGATTCCAGGAGAATGCTTTTTTGTTTACCGGTTTTGAGCTTGTAGAACGTAACATACGAGAATATGAAAATGCCAGTGCGGGGATAGTGCTGGGATATATAGGCGAGGTATCGCCGGAAATGCTAAAGAAGCAGCGTTATACCAGCTACCGCCAGGGCGATTATGCAGGGCTGAGCGGGCTGGAGCTACAATATGAAGAAGTGTTGCGTGGTCAGCGAGGGGTACACTACCTGGAACGGGACAAATTTAACCGCCCCAGGGATCCCTATAAAGGAGGCATATTAGATAGCCTTGAAGTTTCGGGGAGGTCCCTTGACCTGTATCTTGATGCAGACCTGCAGGAATATGCGGAGAAACTCATGGACAATAAGATAGGAAGTGTTGTAGCCATAGATCCCCAAACTGGTGGCATACTCGCGATGGTGAGCAGCCCAACTTACGACCCTAATTTATTGCGAGGCAAGGAGCGGGCTAAAAATTATGCTGCCCTGTACCGCGAGCCTACCAGGCCATTGTTCAACAGGGCGATACAGGCTACTTACCAGCCAGGATCTACCATAAAACCCATGACAGGCCTTGTGGCGCTTGCTGCGCATGTGATAACGCCCTCTTTTGGATTTCCTTGCAGGGGAAGCTACAACCTTTGCGGACGCCCCATAGCCTGCGAGCATAAAGACCCGGGTCATGCAGCCAATTTTCGGCTGGCGTTGGCGCATTCCTGCAACTCCTATTTCTGCCATATTTTCCGGCTTACTGTTGATTATAAAAACTTCGGTAGCGTAAGAGCGGGATTGCAGATATGGCACGACTATTTTTCCAGTTTTGGGTACGGCAGGCAAACAGGAATTGATCTTCCTTTTGAAGGCAGGGGGCTGTTGCCAGACTCCGCTTATTATAACAACCGGTACCATTTCTCCTGGAACTCCTGTACGGTGGTATTCGTAGGGATGGGACAGGGGGAGCTTTCGCTCACACCGCTGCAGATGGCTAACGGGATGTGTATTATTGCAAACAAAGGATATTATTACACTCCACATTTTGTAAAGTCAATAGGCAATAACGAAAAAGACACCCTGCTAAAAAAATACCATGAAAAGCACATAGTGCTAAATATACCGGATACTACCTTTAGCGTGGTGCAGCAGGCTATGGAAGATGTAGTGGAAAGCGGTACCGCCGAAGGAGCAAAACTGGATGGCGTGACGATCTGCGCAAAAACGGGAACTGCGGAAAATAAAGCAATTGTGAATGGTGAAGTAATAAAAATGGCTAACCACTCTATGTTCGTTGCATTTGCTCCACGGTATAACCCAAAAATAGCCATTGCTGTAGCGATAGAAAATGCAGGATATGGCGCTACATGGGCGGCGCCTATTGCCAGCTTGCTGATAGAAAAATATCTTAAAGACAGTGTATCCGTAAAAAGAAAGGTCATGGAGGATAAAATGCTCAATGCTCATCTGATCAATAAGTATGTTTACACCATAGATTCCGTTTCCCGGTTACATGATGCACAGGTGTATGAGGCGAAAATGGAAAGAAAATATATGGCAGACAGTTTAAAACAGGCAACTGATTCAGCCATGTTTATGAGGTGGGTGGATGAAAGATTAATAAACCTTAGAAATCAGAAAAAGTAAAGGCATGAGCTCATTAAGAAAGGCATTGTTTTACCGTATAGATGGGGTAGTACTGCTCCTCTATGTGCTGCTTATAGCTATAGGTATAACAGCTATCTTTTCAGTAGAGCACCGCACGGCAGACGTATCGTTCATTATGATGAACAAAAGCTACATGAAGCAGTTGACCTGGTTTGGTTACTCTTTGATCCTCGGGTTTATCATATTGCTTACAGACAGTAAGTTCTTTTCTTCATTTGCTTTCCTGATCTATACCATAGCTCTGGCGGTGCTTTTCATTACCATATTTGCCGGCGTGGATGTAAAGGGGTCGCGCTCGTGGCTGGGAGTGGGTAGCTTTCGTTTCCAGCCGGGAGAAGTAGCCAAGATTTTTACAGCATTGGCACTGGCGAAATTTCTATCCCTTCCCGAAACTAATTTTAAAACACTGAAAGACAGGCTTATTGCCGTGGCCATTGCCTTAACGCCGGCTGTGCTGATACTGCTGCAAAGCGAAACAGGGCTGGCTTTGGTTTACTTTTGCTTTTTCCTCGTCATGTACAGGGAGGGCTTGCCCAATGCGGTGCTTGTAGTTGGATTTTCATTAGTTGCCTTGGTATTGGCAACATTGCTGGTAGAGCGAAAACTGCTGTTCGTAGTACTTACGGTGCTGGCAATTTTAATTGGCGTATTGATGCGGAACACTTTGCGACGACGGATGATGCCGCGCATTATTTTAGTGGGCACCTGGCTTTTCTGTATGTTGTTTTCGCAGGTTGCAGTGCCATTCGCGTTTAAGCATGTATTGCAAAGGCACCAGATAGACCGTATCTTTTCCACCCTTGGCAAAGAAGTGCCAGATGAATATGACAAAACAATGGTGGTAGGCGAAGAGAAGAAGGGCAACAGCTCCGAGTACAATGTATTGCAGTCAAAGATAGCCATTGGGTCCGGTGGGTTCTGGGGCAAAGGCTTCCTGAACGGTACTTCAACCAAGAACCAGTTTGTACCGGAGCAGAATACGGATTTCATTTTTTGCGCTATTGGCGAGCAGTTCGGTTTTGCAGGCAGCGCGCTTTTAGTGATCTTGTATGTATCTCTGATGTTGCGGATCATATTTATCGCCGAACGGCAGCGGTCGGTGTTCACCCGTGTCTATGCATACTGTGTAGTGTCTATTTTGTTCTTTCACTTTGCTGTAAACATATCTATGACCATAGGGCTAATGCCTGTAATTGGTATCACGCTGCCGTTTCTTAGCTATGGCGGGTCTTCTATCCTTGCTTTTAGCACGCTCATATTTATCCTGGTGCGCCTTGATGCTGACAGGCAGGCGATGATTCGTTAGGTCATTAGACCATTCTGCCATTACCTTTGCAAGATGGCTAAAGTTTATCCGTTATCGGAAGGGATTTTTACGGTAGGGCATGATAAGTTGTTTACGCCTTTTAACTTAGGCGCAGACGAGCTGAATGACCGGCCCACCGGCTCTCTGCTTATAGAGGTACAACCGTTTTTAGTAATTACGGATATGGATGTGATTGTTCTTGATACTGGCTTAGGTTTTCATTCCAGCGATGGTGCCCTGCGCATACATAGCAATCTCCAGGACCATGGCTATAGGCCTGGTGATGTAACCAAAGTACTGATGTCGCACCTGCATAAAGACCATGCCGGTTGCCTTACCTATGCGGAGGATAGCGGATTAGTAAAAACAACATTCCCCAATGCTGATTATTTTATTTACCGCGCCGAGGCCGATTACGCGCTTAAAATTGGTTATCCTTCCTATCACCCGGAGGATATAGAACCGTTGCTGGCAACTGCACAGGTAAAATGGCTGGACGGTGAAAAAGGCCTTATTGATGGGTACATCCGCTACACACACTCAGGGGGGCATTGCCCAGAGCATATTGTTTATCTTATTGATGATGGCGTTGATAAGATTTTCTACGGCGGTGATGAAGCTCCTCAATTGAAACAAATGCTTATGAAATATGTAGCCAAGTATGATTATGACGGCAAAAAAGCTATGGAGCTTCGCGCTCAATATGCCGAACAAGGCAAGAGAGAAGGCTGGAAATTTTTATTTTACCACGATGTCAAAACACCGGCGTCCACACTGTGAAATGGCTACATCAGTAAGGATAATTTACGAGTTCACCTATGCAGGCAACCTATGCGGTTTAGGTCTAATAACCACGGCCATTTCCCCTGTTAAATCTTCCTCCCGCATTACGTTGCTGTCTGAGGCGCTGCATGAGTATTTGCTTGAACTCGCGCTCTGATTTATAAAGATCAGCAAGCTGCTGCGGAGATATGATCTTTAAGAAACGATCATTGTATCTGCGTTTTATTTCGATCACCTGTTGCTGGTAGTCCAGGTTATCATCGATTGCCTGCCGGGCAGTGGCATCATCAGACTCATCGGGGTTAACTCCTTTATATTTTTTAAAAAAAGACTGGCGGGTTTCCCTGATCTCCTTTTCATATTCATTGTACATGGGTATAAAACTCCCTGATTGCTCTGCAGAAAGGTGCAGCCTGTCTGTAATATAAGCCATCTTAGCAGCATGAATCCGCTCCAAAGGGCGGCCTTGCTGTTGCGACCATACACCTGTAGATGAGGTTAATAGGAGAATTAATGCAAATAATAACTTTTTCATAAATAGTATTCCTGTTTCGAGTATGTATTTTATTGGTCATGATATGGCGCCGACTACTCTGTCTGGTCCCAGCCTGTTTCATCTAAATATTCCTCAATGTCTTTATTGTCTACCTGTAAATTGCTGATGTCGTTGTTGGTAACAATATGGTCAACATCAACCCTGTACGTACCCTGCACGTAATCTTGTATATCACTATTAGTTACAGATGCCAGCATATTTTCCGGGTTCGAGTGCTGTCTGTTGTAAAAAGTCTCGTAAGAGCCAAGCCCGACGCATATCAGCAAAACTGCGGCTGCAGCCCATCTTATAGGATTAACATTGGTGCGCCTTTTTAATGGTATGACCTTAACCACTTTATTAACAACATCACTTGCCTTTACTGCTGCTAATAATTGCGCCGGCAAATTATCAAAATACCCGACAGGCACTTGTTGCGGTATAGATTTGGGCAAAGAGGAAGTAATCTCATTAGCAATAGCAGCGGAAATATGATCTGCAAGCCCATCGAAATAACCTTGTGGAACGGAAAATGGTTGTTTTTTGCTCCAGGCTGGCACACTATCAGGCACACCCAATTCATCGATAGTTTCCTGCAGGGTGATAGGGAAATCCACGAAAAAAACTTCTGGGACAACGTATGGCATATTACGCGAATAATCAGCAAGGCGGCTGCCCATACTGATCAATTCTTCTGATATGCTGTTTTCCTTTTTCATCTTATTATTTTGACAACTGTCATTATTAAAAGTTTAATTTCCTGTCAGAAACGCCTCTACCTTCTTTACTGCATGGTGGTAAGAAGCTTTCAATGCTCCTACTGATGTACCTAATATCCCCGCCATTTCTTCGTAAGGCATTTCGTCATAATATCGTAAATTAAAAACAAGTTTCTGTTTTTCAGGTAATATATGGATAGCCTGTTGCAATTTCCATTCTATCATATTCGGGTCAAAGTCCGTTTGCGCCTTTAACTTTTCCGAAAACACATCCTCATTGTCACTCATTGATACAGATGCCCGGCGTTTCTGCTGTTCTATCCACGTAAGCGCCTCGTTAGTGCCAATGCGGTAAAGCCAGGTATATAAATTAGATTCTTCCCTAAACTCACCTAGATTTTTCCACACCTTGATGAATACGTTTTGCAGTATATCATTGGTATCCTCATGTTCCACCACCATCCGCCGGATATGCCAATACAACCTCTCCTGGTATTTTTGTACCAATTTCGTAAATGCGGCTTCTTTTGATTGTTCTCTCTTAAAAGAAGCCACCAATATATGATCATCCATTTGATCCGGTGGATCTGGCATTAATATCTATTGATTTAAACTTTGACCGCATTAAGGTAGGAAAGTTTAAGTGAACATTGGTAAATGCCGAAATTATAGCATTTAAATGTGAGAAATAAGCATCGTCAATATTGGAAGCAATAACCATGTGTTCTATAAGAAAATATATTGGTGCAGGATTTTGTAAGGAACAAATACTATGTTTAACAAATGATCTATTGCCTTAACGATACTTGACATCTTCACTAAGATTAATTAAGATACATTAAGTTAATGTTAATAAAAAGTAGTATTTTGGGCATAATTGTTGTACTTTTCGGGATTAATAGAAATAGCGTTATGATGCGATATCTTTGGATAATATTACTTTTTATATTTAGTATTCAGGCTAAGGCGCAGTCGGCGGATAGCTTAATTGCTGTAAGAAAGGGTGCTACCTGGTATATAAAATATACTGTTAAACCCGGAGAAACGGCTCATATGCTGGCTGTCAGGTTTTATGTATCAGATGGCGTACTGGAATATGCTAACGACCCAGACGTAATAAAAAAACTTGCCCCTGGCACAATCATCAATATACCGGTAACCAAGGAAAATTTTTCCCTTCATAAGCAACCGATGGATGGACTCCGTGGATTGTTTTGCCATGTAGCACCTAAAGATGATATTGCACTAATCAGTACTTACACAGGTGCGACAAAGGAGCAAATCATAAAAACGAACAATCTAAAAGGTAACACGTTAACTCCGGGGGAGTCACTATTTATTGGCTGGGTAAAAGTAATGAGCCCAGACTCTAACGATCCGGCAGTGGAGTCAGCCTTTCCGTTTTTTAAGAAAGCGGGTAGTATTGCAGATACGGCAAAAGCAGTGGTCACAGGTGGAATGGATACTCTCTATGACGAACAAACAAATCATGGCCAAAATGTATTAACAGAAAAAGGTACCGCAGTTTTTTTTGAAAAGGCAGGCAAAAACAACCTTTTTGTGGCATTCCATAATGCAACGCCCCGCGGTACCATTATTAAGGTGTATAACCCAGGCACCTCGAAAACGATTTTTGTGAAAGTGCTTGGCCCGCTTCCTGACACAAAGATTTACTCAAACTGCATTATAGGTATCAACGATGCTGCAAAGGAAGCTCTGGGGATAACCGAAACTAAAGCCTGGTGTGAGTTGTCTTATCCAGCTAATTAATTCATTAATGTTCAATCATCTATAGGGTTCCTTATGAAGGTGTTGGTGATACGTTTTTCTTCTATTGGTGATATTGTGCTGACTACACCTGTGATCCGATGCCTGAAGCAACAATATCCTGATGCCAATGTACACTATCTGACGAAATCCGCCTATGGTCCTTTGCTGATAAACAACCCGCATATTGACAAGCTTCATTATTTACAAGACGACATAGGGGAAGTCATTACAGTGCTCAAAAAAGAGAAGTACGATCATGTAATAGACCTGCATAATAATTTGCGGACCATGCGGGTGAAAAAGGCCCTGAACGTAATGAGCTATGCATACCCAAAATTGAATATTAAAAAGTGGCTGCTTACGAATTTTAAAATAGACCTAATGCCTGATAAAAGCATTGTGGAGCGCTATTTTGAAGCGGTAAAGCCTCTTGGGGTACATAACGATGGCAAGGGCCTGGACTACTTTATGCCTGATCATAAAAAACTTGCCAATACTGATATACCCATGAGCCATTGGGCGGGATATATTGGCTGTGTGATAGGAGGGTCGTATAACACTAAAAAACTACCAGTGGCGCAATGGATGGCTTTTTGTGAAGCTTTTCCTTACCCCGTAATACTGTTGGGAGGCTCTGATGATAGGGATGAAGGCAGGGAAATAGCAGAACAAGACCCTGTTAAAATATATAACTCATGCGGCAAATTTAACCTGAACGAGTCTGCGGAATTAGTGAAATACGCCCGTGTCATCGTGAGCAATGATACCGGGCTTATGCACGTGGCCGCGGCCTTTCAAAAGCCCGTCATCTCATTGTGGGGTAATACTTCGCCGGAGATGGGTATGTTTCCCTACTATGGCTATAATAACCTTAGAGACAGGGTGGCGCCACAGTCTGTGATTATGGAAAACAAGGGCCTTGGATGCCACCCATGCAGTAAACTGGGGTATAACAGATGCCCCAAACGACATTTTAAATGCATGAATGAACTGGACATGAATTATGCAGCAGACCAGGCGAAAAAATTCTGGGCAGCAAAATAATTAAGATAAATACTTCCCTACAATCGGCACTCGCCGGCCTATGCCAAATGCTTTTGGCGATACACGGATTATGGGGCAAAACTGGTTGCGTTTATATTCATTGGCGTTTACCATTTTCAATATGCGTGTTACCAGTGCAGGATCATTGCCGATGCTCATTATTTCTTTGGGGCCTTGCCTGCGCTCAATATATTGATACAGGATAGGGTCTAAAACATCATATTCAGGCAGGCTGTCGCTGTCTTTCTGATCAAGTCGTAGTTCTGCGCTTGGCGCTTTGTCTATTATGTTTTGCGGGATGATCTGTTTATCACGATTGATGTAGCGGGCTACTGCATACACCTGGGTTTTGTAGAGGTCGCCCAGCACGCTGAGGCCGCCGGCCATGTCGCCGTAAAGGGTACCATAGCCCGTGGCGAGCTCACTTTTGTTAGAGGTGTTGAGGAGTATAGAGCCAAATTTATTGGACATGGCCATCACTAATACACCGCGAATACGTGACTGCAGATTTTCTTCGGCCACATTAAATGGCAGTTTATCAAATGAAGGTGCCAATGCAGTTGTATAAGCGTCAAATATTCCTTTTATTGGGATCGTATCATAGCGGTTGCCGAGATTTTTAGAGAGCGCTTCCGCATCACGTACGGAGTGAAATGTTGAGAATTGGGAAGGAAGCAAAAGAGCGCGCACATTCTCCTGGCCCAATGCTGCGCATGCAATTGCCAATACTACTGCACTGTCTATGCCTCCCGATGAGGCAACGATGGTTTTTTTAAAGCCCATCTTGCTGAAGTAATCGCGGATGCCTAGCAGTAGTGCCTCATATATTTTATCCGTGCTTTTTCCCGGCTCAAATTTTTCGGGCGTCAGTTCTACAATAGGTACTTTATCAGCAGTGCGAACGATTGGTTCTAAAAATGTACCATCATCATTCCAAATAACTGATTGCATGGATTCTGAAAAATAGGGCATTTCAGCAACCAGATCGCCACACGCATTCATCACGAGCGACCCGCCATCGAAGATGATCTCTGTTTGTGAGCCAACGGTATTACAATAGATCATAGGCAATTTGTATTTCAATACATTTTGCTTTACGATGCCTTTGCGTCCATCGGCATGTATGTAGTCGAAAGGAGATGCGCTGAGGTTGATCATGATATCAGGCCGCTGCTTTATTAGCTCATCCATCGGGCATACCCTGTATAAGGGATCATTGCCCAGATTCCATATATCTTCGCAGATCGTTACCGCCAGTTTTTTGCCTTTGAAGTTAAGCAGATTCCACTCCCATGCCGGCTCAAAATAGCGGTACTCATCAAATATATCGTAGTTAGGCAATAGCGTTTTATGAACAATGCCTTTTATCTCTTTTTCATAAAGCAAGTATGCACTGTTAAACAGGTTTTTTCCTTCAATTTTCGGATTAACGGATGGGCAGCCTACCAATAATCCGATAGTATCAGCAGCATCCCTTATTTTATCTATAGCAGCAAGCCCCTGCTCTACAAAGTCACTAAATTCTAAAAAATCTCTGGGTGGGTAGCCGCAAACTGCAAGCTCTGAAAATACAATGAGGTCGCCATTTTGCTTTTTAGCAAATTCTATGGCACTGATTATCTTAGTTGTGTTTGCCTCGAAGTTGCCTATGTGATAGTTTTGCTGTGCAAGAAATATTTTCATTAAAAAGATTTGAGCATTCGGGAATCTGAAGATTTTTGTACAAATATACCCTATACATTTTCTTTGAAAGTGTTGTTAGGGATAGGAAAATTTTTTTGCAAGGCTTTATATTTTCTAAATAAGCGCAAATAATATTTTCATATTAGAAATTGCGATTTTATTTACACCATAAAAAGGGAACTGGAAAGTTGGCGCGAATTGCAACTGAAGTATGATAGGGGAGCTTTTTTTTAATATTTAGCAAAATTATGGTTGGCTAAAAAGGGTTGGTGAAATAACCGAAGCCTGACTTTAGGTCAAACAAACTAAAGACAAGATATTATGCATTCGCAGGAAATAAAAAAACCGGCAAGTTACTCACATCGCACCGCTACAACCACCCGCCCTTGCTACATTCCTGTCCTGGGGGATTAAGTAGGAGCTGGCCGTATAAGACTTGCCGGGGCGCAAAGGTAGGTAAAAATGAATCTCGGAATTGTTCCAAACAAAAAAATAAAAATAATTTCACAGAAAATGCAGCAATTGTGTCATGTTTTATCTTATGTTTTAAAAAAAAATAAAACCCAACTAATTGATAAGTTTATCGGTCTAAGTAAATGAATTATTTTTTGAGTTTTATTTTTTTAAAAAAATAAAATAATTATATAAACTCGTTAATCTTTCTAATTCAAGAAAATGAATTAAAATAAGTAATAATATTTTATAAATTCTCAATGTATTGAAAATGTATTTTTTTTGTTAATGAAGCTTTAGTTATGGAATTTAAAAAAATAAATTAATATCTTGCACGCAAAATAATCAAATACAATTAGTTTCGTTAATGGATGTAAAACCTTATCTTTTATTTTTAATAAAACAATCTCTATGAATCGCAAAGTTGTACTACTTATTTCCCTACTGTTTTTTGGCTCTCGTTTCTTCGCAAGTGGTCAGGCGTCTATATGTCCTCCTAACGTAAATTTTGAACTAGGCAACCTTTCTAACTGGAACTTTCTTAATGGAACCGTGGCTACAGGCCCGATTTACACCTTGGCCGCGGCTGCGCCTATACCGAGGCGGGAAAAATTAACAGGCCCTGCTCCCGCGACAGATTATTACGGTGGCTTCCCGACTGTGGCACCTGGCGGCGGTACGTATTCATGTATGCTGGGGAGCGACACCAATAATTATTGTGCAGAAAGAGCAGTATACTATGTAGACATTCCAGCCGGTACTACTATTTATGGCCTTGTTTATCACTATGCTGCCGTTTTGGAAGTTCCGGTGCCGGCTCACCTGGCTACGCAGGAGCCAAGATTTGTAGTAGCGGCTTATGACTCCGCTTCTGGCGCCACAATTCCTTGTGCAGCATATACTTATGTTTCAGGCGGCCTTGCTGCAGGCTTTGTTCTATCACCCCAAGCTTCTCGTGTAGGAAACGGATTTGATGTTTATTATAAAACGTGGACTTTTGGAAATATGAAATTCCCCGGAGAGAACGGGCGCACAGTAGCCATTGAATTTACTGCAAATGATTGTACGCTTGGCGCCCATTTCGGTTATGGTTATTTTGATATGAGCTGCGGGCTTTTTGCCAGCGTTATATCGTGTGGCACCACTACGGAAACTCTTACAGCGCCTCCGGGCTTCGCAACCTACCAGTGGCTGGATTCAACAACAATGGCTACTTCCTATGGAACTACCCAATCTATTACTGTTGCGGCGCCCACTGTTCCTACCACTTATGCTGTTATCATTACCCCATTTACCGGTTTTGGCTGCCCGGACACTTTATATTCCAGGCTATTACCCTCAAATTTAGCTATTAGCCCAAGCAATGACACGACTATATGCTCTGGCAATAGTGTCATCTTAAACCCCGGAGCTACAGACATTGACACTCCGTTAGCTTACAGTTGGACGCCTACCACAGGGTTAAGTTGCTCTACCTGCGCCACACCATTGGCTTCGCCAACAACAACAACATCTTATACTGTTACGGTTAGTGATCCCGGAGGATGTTCTCTTTCCCATACGTTTAATATTACCGTTTTCCCCACGCCAACCGCCATATCAGGGAGCCTGAATGCCTGTCTGGGCGAGACGACAAGTTTGACCAATGGTGTAGGCGGAGGTGTTTGGAGCAGCAGCAATTTGGCGGCGGCAACCATTGACCCTGTAACCGGTGTTGTACACGGTGTGACACTAGATACTACGACAATAACTTATTCTTTTGGCGCAGGGCTTTGTTTTGCGAGTGCTGTAGTAACGGTTAATCCAATACCGCTGCCTATTACGGGTTCTGTTCCGGTATGTGCAGGATCAACTATTACACTGGCTGATCTTACCACTGGGGGAACATGGAGCAGCAGCAGTGCGGGGATAGCATCTGTTAACTCTACTTCTGGTGTTGTTTCAGGTATTTCTCTACTAGGAGGCACATCAACAATAACCTTTACCGGTGCAACTGGCTGTACTGTGACCACAATAGTAACAGTCAATCCATTGTCGCCCATAACCGGCGTTGGAACTGTTTGTACGGGACTCACAACTGCATTGAGTGACGCCGCCCCCGGCGGGACCTGGTCAAGCAGCAATCCTACAATAGCTATAGTAGGCTCTACCGGTATTGTCACCGGGGTTTCTACCCCAGGCGGAACAACTATTATAACTTATACTACACCTGCCGGATGTACAACTACCACAATAGTGACAGTGAACCCGCTACCCTTGCCAATAACGGGAACTATGTCTCTGTGTCCGGGCACATCTGCTACTTTGGTGGATGCCTCTACTGGTGGCCTGTGGAGTAGCAGCAGTGCTGGAACGGCGGGCATTGGATCTACTACCGGAGTGGTTACAGGCGGCACATCGGCAACTGCAACGATTACTTATACGCTGCCTACGGGATGCTTAATTACTGCGATTGTGACTGTGAATCCAACACCTCCTGCTATTACAGGGACAATGTCGGTGTGCACCAACTCAGCTGTGATATTAAGTGATGCCTTAACCGGCGGCACCTGGAGCAGCAGCAATACAGCTGTTGCAACTGTAGGCACATCGTCAGGGGTACTGGTTGGTGTCTCTGTTTTGCTCAACACCGCTACCATCACCTATACATCCCCGGCAGGATGTACCACAACTACCATAATAACTGTTGATCCGTTGCCATCGCCCATAACAGGCACAGAAGTGGTTTGTGCAGGGCAATCGACAACCTTGCATGACGTCACAACAGGCGGCTTGTGGACGAGCGGTAATACGTCAGTCGCGACGATTGGCGCAGGAAGCGGAGTTATTGTTACTATTATTCCCGGAACTTCATTAATTACATACACACTTCCCACAGGCTGTACCGCAACAGCAATTTTGACCGTGAATGTTACTCCTGTTCCTATTACGGGAACATTAAGTTTATGTTTTGGCGCAACTATCCTTTTAGCAGATGCTACCACAGGCGGCACCTGGAGCAGCGGCACGGCAGTGGTTGCTACTGCTGACCCGGCTACCGGTATTATTTACTCTGGAGTGTCTACCCTGGGAGGCGTTTCAACTATTACTTACATGATGTCTACCGGCTGCTCCGCAACGGCTGTAGTTACGGTTAACCCATTGCCTCCGCTGTTTATAGTGACTGGAGGAGGGATTTATTGTGCAGGCGGAACTGGTGTAGCCATAGGCCTTTCAGGATCTACTGCGGGAGTTAATTATGTAATATACAATGGCGCGTTTGTAGCAGGGGGACCCGTTGCAGGCACCGGGGCGGCTATTGGTTTCGGATTGGAAACTGCCCCAGGCACCTATACAATAGTGGCTACAAACCCAGCTACCGGATGTACGAGAGCTATGACTGGAAGCGCTTCAGTGGCTATTAATCCGGTACCACCTACATTTGCTGTAACGGGCGGAGGCAGTTATTGTTCCGGTACTACCGGGGTGCCCATTGGCGTTAGCGGGTCTACAGTTGGCGTCAACTATCAATTCCATGACGGAATTTTTATTGGTCCAATTATTCCCGGTACGGGGTTGCCACTTAATTTTGGCATAGAAACTGTATCCGGCACGTATACCGTTATTGCCACTTATCCCCTCACCGGTTGCACAAGCACAATGACCGGCAGCGCTACAATTACCATTCTTCCGTTACCGCCTCTATTTTCAATAACAGGAGGAGGGGCGTACTGTGCTGGTGGTGGAGGCGTGCCGATAGGTTTATCCGGATCTTCAGCAGGCATTACTTACAATTTGTACAACAGCATTACTGGCATTGCCTCAACACCGGGAACAGGCGCACCTTTGACGTTCGGTTCGGAGACTACGCCGGGCACGTACTTCATAGTGGCTAATAATGGCGCTACATCCTGCCACGATACTATGACTGGTAGTGTTACCGTGGTCATTAATCCCCTGCCAGCACCTATCACAGGCCCTGCCACAGTATGTGTGGGGGCAACTATTACCGAGGTTGACGATTCATTAGGCGGCACATGGTCCAGCAGCGTCACCACAAATGCCAGCATAGGATCTGCTACTGGAGTTGTTACCGGCCTCACCTCAGCTACTTCTACCGTTATTACGTATACTTTACCAACGGGCTGCACAGCAGCACGCGCCATCAATATTAGCCTTTCTCCGGCTCCTGTAGTTGGCCCGTCCACCGTTTGTGTTGGTTCAACCATACTGGAAACTGATACTGCTCATACGGGAGTATGGTCGAGCAGCAACACAGCTGACGCTATTGTGGGCTCTACTTCCGGGCTTGTTGCGGGTATTGGCGCCGGCGTTGTTTCTATAATAAATACGATACCGTCTACTGGCTGCACTATGTCAGCACTTGTAACAGTAAATCCACTGCCGGCAGCCATCTCAGGTATTACCCAGGTATGTGTTGGCCTTACTACATTTTTAGGTGACGCTACAAGCGGGGGCACCTGGAGTGCAGGTACTTACACTGCTATAGCAACAGTACCGCCGGCACCGGGCATGGTTACCGGCAGGAGCGGTGGCACAGCTGTAATCACTTATACATTGCCTACCAGTTGTACTGCCACTACTTTAGTAACTGTTTATCCTTCGTCGGCAGCTATCTCCGGCCCTGCAGCGGTTTGCCAGGGAACAACGATAACTGCAATTGATGCAGTAACAGGTGGTACATGGAGCAGTAGCAATACCTTGGTTGCCAATATTGGCGCTACTGGTAGTATCACTCCCGGAATTGCAGGTACAACAGTGATAACTTACACCATGCCTGGCAACTGTACTACTACAGAGATAGTCACTGTGAACCCGATATCTGCCATTACCGGGCCCGTTGTTGTGTGCCAGGGCTCTACCATTACATTGAGTGATGCTGCCCCAGGTGGCAGATGGACGAGTAGCTCCACTACAATAGCGACTGTGAATGCAGTCGGTGTGCTGACAGGCGTCGCGCCGGGGGTTGTTATTATTACCTACACTACTCCCGCTGGTTGTTCAGCGTCAACAACGATTACCGTTAATATCACTCCTACGCCTATTGCTGGTACTCTAAGTGTTTGTGTTGGATCATCAATTGACTTAAGTGATGCCGTTAGCGGAGGGCTTTGGGTTTGTGGCGGATTTGGCGCAGTTGCTACTATTTCACCGACAACAGGTCACGTGATAGCTTTGGATAATGGCACTGCCGTAGTCACCTATTCTTTGCCAACAGGCTGCTCCGCTACTGCCGTTTTAACCGTTAATCCGTTACCATTGGTTATCACTGGGTCTGCAAGTGTCTGCTCCGGGTTGACAACAACCCTACATGATGTGACGACGGGAGGAACATGGAGCAGTAGTGCGACGACTGTTGCCTCTATTGATCCGCTAACAGGAGTTGTCAGGGGGACCATACGTGGGACTGCCACCATTATCTATACTATCTTGGCGACAGGATGCGCTACGTCTACCACGATAACGGTTAATCCCCT